>Ga0209815_1000191_pt1 | contig 47202 bp, 77 predicted proteins | sample CoawatmetaG00DNA_FD_187507 | JGI IMG/M metagenome (GOLD analysis project Ga0209815, IMG submission 187507) | Marine microbial communities from the West Antarctic Peninsula - Coastal water metaG002-DNA (SPAdes) (version 2) | ecosystem: Environmental > Aquatic > Marine > Coastal ...
TGGTGGTATTGCAAAACAAGGTATGGAGAAAGTAAAGTCTGGTCTTGGTGGTTTAAGTAAATTTCTAATCGGTGGTTTAGCTGTTGCTGCTCTTGCATTTTTAAATCATCCTAAATTTAAAGAAATGGTAGCACTATTAACTAAAACTATTATTCCACTATTAGCAACATTTTATGATGAGGTTCTTGTGCCTATAGGTGAATCTCTTGCAAAATTATTTGGTGATATTATGTTGGCACTTAAAGGTGAAAAGAGTTTAATGTCTGTACTCATGGATAATAAACTAGCAATTCTTGGTGTTGTTACTGCGCTTGCTCCTGGCTTAGTTTTTGGAACACTTATGTCATCAGCAAAACTTTTAATTGGTGCTGTTACGAAATTTGGTGGACTCATGAAAGCATCATTTTTAAAACAGTTAGCTATTAATACTCTAGCAGGAGGCGGTAAAGCAGGAGTATTGGGAACAATGAAGGCATTAGGTACTACTATGTTGAAATTTACTGGAATTGCTGCGCTTATATACGCTGCTGTTGTTGGTATTTTTCAAGGAGCAAAAGATGCATATGCAGAATTTCAAGCAACTGGAAGTATATGGGAATCAATAAAAACTTTTATGGTTTCATTCCTTGCAAATGCTGCTGGGGCTATACTCAACCCAATTAAAGATGGTTTTTCTTGGATTATTGGTAAAATAGGTAGTATATTTGGAATTGAAGCTTTTGCTGATATATCTAAAGCAATGGATAAATTTGATTTTGTTGAAGGAATCACAAGTTTATTAACTATGGTTGGTGATTACTTTGCTGAATTGTGGCAAAGTGTTAAAGATGGTATTCAAGCTTTTTTAAGAAATTCTATTGGTGGTGGTTTTGTAGCTGATAAAATATTCGGTACTGATGAAGAACAAGTAGTTGAAAAGAAAGCAAAAGCAGAAGAACAGAAAGTATTTGAAGAAAAAAGAAAAGCTCTAAAAACACAACAGAAGTTAGAAAAAGAAGCAGAAGAAGCAAAGAAATTAGAAAAGGTAAAAGCAGAACAGGAAGCAAAGCAAGCAGAGCAACGTAAAAAGTTAGAACTAGAAACAAAGATTTTAGGGCCTAAAGCTAATGCTTTTTTGGCCGAAGATTTAAAACCTCGGCCCCCACCACCAGTCCCTGGAGCAACCGTAGTTAATGCTCCAACATCAGTTGTTAATGCAAATAGTTCTTCAAATACAACAACATCAACACCAGTTAGACAACCTAATGCTGTAATTGGTATGATAGCAACCGCAGGATAATAACAACCCCTCATGTTTCCATGAGGGGTTCTTTGGTGTATTATGAATTATCCTTCTTCTGCAAGTTTTTCAAAATAAGATAATGTATCATCTTCATCATCTTTTGTTACAGTTACGGTAGGACTTGGAGCTGGTGCTTCCTTCGTATCTACCCAAGCTGCTTTTTGTGGTTCATCTTCCATCAAAGTTGTTACGTTTCCTACAGTAGTAGTTCCCGCAAGAACAGTACCCAAACGAGTCTTCAATTCATCATAAGATTTGAAATTAGAATCAGATGAAAACTCTGCAAGAGGATACTGTTTATTCCACACTGCTTCAATCTCATCATCATTATCAAACAATGATGAAGCTGCACCAAACTCTGATTTATCGTAATTCCAATAACCATCTACCTTACGAATCTTCAATTTAAATTCTGCACCTTCCCAGAAATCAAATGGATTTACTGGAGTCTCATCTTCAAATGCTGGTTGCATTGCTTCCATACACTTATCAAATATTTTCTTACCAAAACGATAAAGCATCACTTTACCCTCATTTTGAGGATTTGCTTTATCTTGGATTACCAGAATGTTTGCAAAGTATTGCAACTTACGTTTCTGTTTACGTGCAATCTCCTTATCGGATTCTACACCAGAGTTCCAGTATGCAGAGTTCATTTCTGATACAGGATCGTTCTGTCCAATGGTAGTAAGAGAATTCTCAATATACCATTGACCAGTAGGGCCTTGAAACGCATGGTTCCAGACTTTTGCCCAAGGAAGATCTTCACCTTCAACGGCTGGAAGAAAACGAATAACGGCATAACCATTACCTGATTTATCTACCACTGGTTTCCACAGACGTTCATCTGTATAGGACTTCTTTTCTAGGGGGGCATTTTCAGTTTGAACTGCACCCAGTAGTTTGTCCAAAGAATTGGACTTTTTTAGTGCTTGTAGTGACATATGTATTTCTCCTTATGTGAATATATGCGATTTATTATTGTATACTTAATGTATCACAAAGTTCTGCTTTTGTCAAGTACCTTATATCAATATTATCAGTAGAACTTCCAATATTGTGTTTAGGTTCAACCCAATAAAATTGAGTATCTTTAAACTCTCTAAAAACAGCCAACAACTGATTCACCCAATTTTGTGGATTAAATCCCCTTGCATCTGCTGGTAAATAGTAACTAGTTCCTTTATATATGTTATTCAAAGATTCGTTCTGAGAAGATAAATCAAACCCTAACATATAAACTTCTTTTGCACCTTGTTGACAAGCCAGATGTAGTGCAGTAGTTCCTGCTGACCAACCTCTAGGATAGTCTATGTTCTTAACAGGATCGTTATCATCAACATATGTAATCCAGATACCTACATCTTTTGAAAATTTCTTTTCAATATCTTTCATATCTATATTTGCATTTAGTAGTTTGGCCTCTTCAATTTTTTCTTGTATAGTCGCTGGATCTTTTCCTTGCACTACACAATTACTAGTTTTATTTTTACTACGATGAATAAATGCAGGGCCCTCAAATCCCATAAGTGTCATCTCTGCAACCTCTGATGGTATTATAGACCAATCTGCAAACCAACAAGTATGACTATCTTGGTATTTAGAATCATAAATTTCCTGTTGCATACCATAATCTATGGAAACAAGATTATCAACATCACCATCACGGTAGATTGCATTGCAGCCCCAAGTGACAACATCATTTAATACTTTTGGTTTATACCACGATCTTGATTCGCCATTACCTATGACTAAGACCTTATCCATTTCTTAAAGCTTCCCATGAATAAGGAAATAATTCTTTTCCTATCTTATCAATTTCATTTGCAATCATTTGAGTTTCAAGTTGTGTATCTGGTTTACATCGTAGATTGCATACACGAGCAAATGCCATAAGTGTTCCACTCCAGTACCATTCAGTATACATAGACTGTGGTAAGACCATTCTGGCCATCTCTGGTGCAATCCCTGCTTCTAACATATTATTATATGTTTCTTTACATAATTCATATGCAGAATTTACATCGTATTCTACAGTTTCATTAGAAGAACCTTGTTTCTTATTTACAGCTGCAAGTCGCCATTCTGTGGGTTCGTAGAACTCAGGTTCATTATCAACATAACGTCTAGATACTTCATTCCAAACTAAACCAACTTGATGTTTAACTAATTGTCTTGCAACAAACACTGGAGCCTTAACATGGATTTGCATTGATGCATGGCCAAAAGGACTCCAATGATTATGTTTCGCAAGATAATTAATCAACTTTTCGTCTGGATGAGATAAGAAACCCTCTATCTTACCACCCTCTGGAATAGAATCCCATTCAGATGTTTTTGAGAATGATACTCTTGCAGCATTAACTACAGAAAGATCACTCCCCATCTTATCTACAAACTTAACTTCCATACTAGAAAATCTCTGATATATATGTTACGATAGGATCACCTTTACTTGAACCAGTAGAAAAGTTTTCTGTCTTGGTTTTCTTTTTGATCACACGAATTGTCTCTGGTGTATTTTCTTCTCCACCATCAATATATTCATAGTACTCAACTGTTACTCGCCTTAATAGTTTATCTTCATTTTTCATAATTTTCTCTTTCATATTAATGGTGCCGGTGGTAAGAATCGAACTCACAACCTATTGCTTACAAAGCAATTGCTCTACCGTTGAGCTACACCGGCATACCATTTAATCGCGTTTAAAGCGATCATTCCTTTTTGGTTGAAAACCTTTTTGGTTATTAAAACGACTAGCAAGTTTTGCAACTCTTTCACTAAGCTCACCGTTCTTTTTATCCAAATTAGCATTTTCAAACTCTAAAGATTTAATCCTATCATTAAGATTATTAACTTTAGATTCAAAAAAACCTTCTTCACGGATAGTAGGATTACCATCCAAGTGTACTGTAACGTCCATTTAATTAGACTCCTCAATAAGTTTCAGTAGTTTCATTCTATACCTGTTCTTGTTAATTGTCAAGAACCCTTTGTAATTTTTCATCAATTTTTTTAAATCAATCCATACAATATCATCCTTTAATTGTTTATCCCACCTTTGACCGTATCCTACTAGCTCATCTAGTATTATCATAGTTTCTAATGACAATCTACTACCTAAAAACTCTTTTAATAATTTAGGATGATTGTTATCCTTAACTTGAAATATAGGTTCAAAATCTTTAATGAATGGCTGCATCTCTTTTTCAAAATGTTCGAAGAAACTAGTTTTTTTAAGTAACCACAATTTATAGTTTTCATCATTAAAGTTAGCAATGTATCCCTTTTTATCTTTAATAAAGTTAGATACATAATAGTTTGTAATTTCTATTTTAGTTTTATATTTTCTTGATAGTTTAACAAAGAAATGTCTGTCTTTACGTTTGTAGAAAGAATCTCTAGAAACTTTAGTCTTACCACCATACTTAATAAAGTCATAATCTGTCTTACTAAAATGAGCCTTCATTGCACAATACATTATATAAACGTCAATTGGTTCCATCATCTTTGTACGCTTCTTCATCTACTCTTCGTGTTAGTTTTTTACTTCCAATACTAGCAGCAATGAAACTTGCTGCAGCCAACATTGGAATAACGTAAATCATTTTATCAGTAAAATACGCTGTAATATACGTGGGTATTAATACTATGATTCCCTGTAAAAAACCTTTAATCATTTATATTTGAATATCTGCTTTTAAAAGTTTCTAGAAGGTCTGTATATCCACCAATATGAATATTTCCTTCATCGTATATTTGTGGTACAGTTTTATGACCAAGTTCTTTCATCAAACCTTTTGCATTGCTATCATAATCAAGAGATATTTCAATGAAATCATAATTATATTCTTTCATTAAATCTTTTGACTTATTACAGTACATGCAATTTTTTTGTGTATAAATGGTGTACATTACACTGGGAGTTGAGCTTGTCTAGGAAGAAAGTTTAAATCTCTAGCATTTGCTTCAATCTTCTCTTTAAGACTTTTAGAGATAAGAGAACCCACGGTATCTGGTTCAATACCTTCTTTAGTACAGTACCAAAGAACAGCTTCCATATGAGAGATTCTTTTTTCTTTAGCAATATTTTCAATTTCTAAAGAAAATGTTTTAGCAGTACTCATCTTATATATTCCTATTATAATTTATAAAAGTTGGGGGATTAACCATGATCCCCCACGGGTGTATTATGTCACCACACATTAAACATTACGCTGAGCGTAGTGCTGCATAACCAGCAGCAACAACTGCTCGTGTCGGTGTACCAATCATATACTTCATATATGTCTCACCGTCAAAAGACGATACACGCTTGTTCAAATAGATCGTAAGACCTTCTGAACGTAGTTTACTAATCACGGAACGAACATTCTTAACACCATAACGTGATGTAATCTGTTTAGCGGTTAGTGATGCACCATTAACAAGTGCGGCTTCGACCTTGGCGGCCTGGGTAGTGGTAGTAGTAGTCATTTAAATGTTTTCCTTAACATTACAAATAGGTTGAAAGTATTCCAACCTTTAAAATAGTAGTTTTTAATCCTATAAAGAGAACTACCAAACTCATTAAGTGTCGATATAGGAATAGGTTCCCGTCACTTAAATTCGTATTATAACAGAGTATAACATAACAATACATATATGTCAATACCCTTTTAAATAAAGTGGGAGACTTCTGTTGCAAGGTGTCTCCCGAACCCCGACAGATTACGCAGCTAGTGCGAAATCCTCATATGCAATATTATCGTTTGCATTTACTAATTTGACCAATAACGCAGTCATCCGACAATTCTCCACTCATCCGTCCCTGCCTGTCGATCCTAAATTTCGCCCCCATCAAAAAAAGACTAGGTAAATTATCCCTGCAAGTAAGGTTATGTCTGCACATATACTCCAAACGATATATGCCTTAAACATCCACTTACTTACTTCTTTTACTAGAGGGCTCTTCATCAGAATCCCCTATTATTACCTTTAACACTCTAGTCTCCTTTTGGTGGAGGCGTTGGGTACTGCCCCCAAGTCCAGTTCAGTTCTCAATTCGTATCATCAAATTGTATACTATTTATACCATACTAATAGTAATTTGTCAATACCCTAAACGTCTTGGCCCTTAATTTTTTTCTTCTCAACAAACACACCAGCAGCAAGAACAAAACCCAGAAAATTATCTGTTTTTCCATTCACACCTAATACTAAGGAATCAATTCCATTAAAATCTTTATATGCAATTAATGATGATTCAATATGAAATAATAGAGGTTTTGATAATCTCAAACACTCTCCTACCGCATTAAGTCCACGAATTATACTTATCACTTTTTCTTCTGATATAGTGTCAGCCCTTGCAACTTTTAGTATTGTTTCTTCATCTCTACAAATACTAACAACGGCAATTAAATCTCCGTTACTCCATTCTTTTATTTTTCCACTACTATTTGCTAACGCTAAATTTGTCGAGGATACTAGTAGATATATTGCTACTATTAGTATCATTAGGTGTTTCATTTTTCTTTCTCCATTCTGCAGCGGTTTCTACCAATGCATCAAGGTAATCATACTTCTCTTTTACAAACTCTTGTACAGTACCATCTTCGGTTACACATAGAATAACAATCTGTTCTATCTCTGTACCTGTACGTTCCTCATACATCTCTGCATATGCTGAACACTGAATGTAATAGTTTTCATTCCAATCGTCACTACGTTCTTTTGTTGATGTTTTAAAGTCTATAATAGACAGTACACCATTGTACTCTGCAATACAATCAACTCTACCTGCCACCTTGTATTTATCACTATAGAGTCCTGCTTCTTGTGCATGAATGTTATTTATATTTGCAAACACTTTACTTTTTAGTTGATTAAACAAACAATATGGAAGAAAATTTTTCTTATGCTTATCCCATTTGGTTGGAAAGTTTATACTCATATTATTAAGGTAGTCTTCACACATATGGTGAACCTTAGTTCCCCTTGCAGCAGCCTTACCAGCAATATAGTTTGCAGTCTTATCACCTACACGTTTACGCCATTCCATCAACCCAGACTTATTACGGACTGATAGAATAGTTGTGATTGATGGATACTTATTTCCTTCTGGTGTTTCATAAAGACGAACACCATCAGTTGTTGTTGCGCTTATAGGAGGCAACTTCACATTCAAATGATTAAACATACTGTATTATACCTTATTTACCTTACTTTGTCAAGTCACTTATCCATAAATTCTGGGTAAGCATTTCCTGTACCTTCATACATATCAGAGCCGACTAATTCTTCTTCTTTACCTACACGAATACCGATAGTCTTATGTAAGACCCACCATATCCCTAAAGATGTAGTGAATACAAATCCACCGATAACACCAATACCCAATACTTGAATTAATATTGTTGCATCTGAATTAAAGATGGGAACTAATAGTAGACCAAGTATACCAGCAGTACCATGTACAGAGATAGCACCAACGGGGTCATCAATGCCCCACTTCTCAAGTAGAGTCATAGACAGTGGGACTAGTATACCACCCAATGCACCATAAAGTACTGCAATCTCTGGGCTTGGTGTATATGGATCAGCAGTAATAACTACCAACCCCGCCAATGCTCCATTGAGAGTTACATTGAGAATGACCTTCTTTGTCCATAGTTTAGATACAATCATAGCACCTAACAGTCCACCTGCCGCAGCCATATTGGTGTTAACAAATATCTTACCTAGTGCATTTGCATCAGCAATAGTAGAGAACGCAAGTTGAGAGCCACCGTTAAAGAAGAACCAACCCAACCATAGAATCAATGTACCTAATGCAACCAGAGGCATATTTGAGCCAGGAATATTCTTCGGTTTACCATTCTTGTCATACTTCCCATCACGAGCACCAATCATAATTACAGACGCAAGTGCAGCTGCAGCACCAGCCATATGAACTATACCAGAACCAGCAAAATCAAAAAATCCTAATTCACTTAGGAATCCACCACCCCAAGTCCAAGAACCTTCTAGTGGATATATGACTGCCGAAAATATAGCTGCAAATATTAGGAATGACCAGAGTTTCTTTCTCTCTGCGACTGCACCCGAAACAACAGACATTGCTGTTGCAACAAATACCATCTGGAAAAAGAAATCAGCATACATGGAATGAGTGTCTGGTTCATTCCACCCATACATTAGTCTGTATCCCAAAAACAAAAATGCAATAGATGCTACTGAAAATAGTGCTACATTCTTTGTTAAAATCTCTGTGACATTTTTGGTTCTTACTGAACCTGCTTCTAGTGCAGTAAATCCTGCCGCCATCCACATAACCATTGCACCCGATACTAGAAAAAATATCGTGTTTATTGCATAATTTGTTTCAATCATAATTTATCCTTACACGGAGTAGCTTTAACTTTTACCGAACTTCCATCACTATTACGTTGTTTAAAATATATTCGATTAAATGTAGTTTTAACACTTAATCCAGGTAATCCCATAGTCCATTTTTCGTCACCTTCGGCACCTACTATATGGCATCCGATATATTCAAAATTACCATTACTCATTTCTGGAGCAGTTCCATTAAACCTAGCTAAGTTTTCTGGCGCACACGCACCAAGAACTAACAATCCAGATAACATCAATATCTTATTTTTCACTTATATATTCCTCATTCTATTAACGAGCCTATCAGCTCTTTTTGTAACCTGTTTATACCAACTGGAATCAACCATCTCATCAGCAGCGGTATTCCAATCTTTCGCATCTACACCACGTTTCATTCCTTTGAACTTACTCAAACGAGGCCGACCCATATTGAACATCATGTTCGCAATTATTTGTTGAGCTTCTTCCGGCAAAGTTTCAAAGTCTGGGTATAGGAGCTCGCAGTCCGACAGGACTCCTTGGAGATCAGATTCGAAGGCTTCGATAACCCGCCCTTCATTAACTGTTTTGCCGTCATCCCAACCATATTCGGCATCTGAATCCAAAATAAGATGGCCAATCCCAAAAGTAGGATAACCAAGATGGTCTTTGTATACTTCATACTTTACCCCTTCATCAATTTCTAGCTGCTTTCTAAGTTTATCTACAATCATACTTTTTCTCCTTCATAATTTTTTCCTATATTAGAAAAATGTGTTTGAAAAAACAACTACAAACCACACTGCAATCATTATACCTAATGTTATATTCATCAATCTAAACCAATTCCAAGTTTAATTTTATTTATCAAATAACTTCTAATAAATCCAGATCGTACTATGTCACCAATTGTAAACTCTGTACAATTAAATTCATCCATTTCTTGCAAAATTCTTAGGAAGTTATGTAATCCATTTATTTCATTTGTTTTCTGTAGATCAGTTTGATCAAAATCACCACAGAAAATAATCTTAGAATCTTGTCCAATTCTTGTGATAATTGTATCCAGTTCATGGAAGCTCATATTCTGACATTCATCTACTATAACAATAGTATTATCAAATGTCAATCCCCTTAGAAAAGAAGTTGATAAAAAGTAGAGTGATCCCTGTCCTTTGAGTCGATCATACAGATTATTAAATGATTGTTCGTTAGGTTGCTCAAACATAAACTGTACCATGTTTTGATAAGGTACTTGATAAAGTGCAGCTTTATCTTCTTCATCGCCTGGTAAAAATCCAATCTCTCTTGTAGGAATTAATGAACGAACAATAACAACTTTATCATAGTTACTTTTTAAATCCATTACCGACTGTAATGCTAGATATAGTGATATAAAAGTTTTACCTGTACCAGCACACCCAAAAAGAAATTGATTTTTATCTTTCTTCCAAGATGCAAAAACTGATTTTTGACTGTCAGTGATTGGTTTAATTGCAACCAAATTGTTGTTACTAATTTCTTTACTTTTCTTCTTTGTCATTATTTTATTCTTTCATAAAAAATTAGGTGAGAGGGAGCAATTCTGCCCCCTCTCTGGTACATAGGCGGAGGGACTTCCCAGCTTGCGTCAATGCTGTGCAAAGGTGCTGAAGTTTGGTTTTTCTCGCCTGTACCGTGTTCTTATACATTAATTTACGACACCAAAGGTTTTTTCTTTTTGTGTTTTTCTATTACTGCTCTTGCTTTAATTTTTGCATGAGATTCATTACTCTTATATCTAGATGCAAGAGGACTGCCAGGATGAGCGTCTGCAATTTGTGACATACGATCTTCAAATCCACCATCTGTTTTAGGCCCAACACCCATAATATGATCTCCTGTATAAGAAAACATTACAGGAACTTGTCTAATATGTTTATTTTTTTCTAGAAATGTTTCTCTCTCTGCAAAAGATAGAAACTCATCCCACTCTTTACCTGTTTTCTCATCACAAAATTTGTATGTTGGCATTAAAAGTTAAGCTCCAATTGTTTTGGATCACCACCAAGTGTGGAAATCTTTTTCTCTAATTCATGATTTCTAGATATTACTTCTTTCAATCTTCGTAATACACTATAATGTGCTTCTGTTAAACTGGCCATATCATTTTCAATAGGACTCATTTTATTATTTTCTTCACGCAATCTTCTTGCCATGTAATCCCAATAAGGTTCTCTCTCCATTAGAATTATCCTTCCACCATTTAGGGGCTGATCGTTTCTTATTCCAGGTTGCAATCTTTGCCTTCTCTATTATATAGTAAGTTCTGTATGATATAACAGTATCATCATTCTTACACTCTTCGGGCATACATTGTGGGGGGTCAGTGAAATCTGTAAAAGATTTTTCTAACAGCTGTTTAGGAATAGGTTCAAGACCAGTTTTAAGTCTTTCTGTAGCATGAGTTTTATCATATCGATACGTGTACTCATTCATAAGAGCAACCATATGATGATACAACCAGAGATAGTGAAAAGGATTACTACGTGTCCAAATGGTACTAGGGTGGTTTTTGTGAGCCAACTTATACAATCCTACTTCATTTGCATACTCATCCCCATCACAGACACGATGGGCAGTAGAGAGCATCTGTGCAGACTCAAGTATCATCTTTACAACGTGTTTATCACAACTCATCTGTGCGGCAATAACAGGGTCACGGTCTAGGTAGAATATATTCATACTTCCAACTCTTCTATTTTCTCTTCCAGCTTCTTCTTCTGCTTTTTTAATTTTGCAATATCCTCATGGAGACGCTCAAAATCTTTTATCTCAAACAGCTTAGTTTCCATTCGACTTCCAAGAGTTTGTGCTTCTTCAATCAATCCCAACAAATAAGAGAAGTTTAAAGTCTTAGTACATTCTCGCATTTCATCAAGAACACTACACAGATATCTATTCACCATCTTCTAACGCTTCTTTAACTTTCTCTAAGAGATTATCAAAGGTAGCATAACCGCCACCCATCCACTCACCATCTTCAAATTCACGAATCTCTATATTTCCTGCTGGTTGGCTCTGACCATCAATAGACAATTCATCATCTTTCATCAACGATATTTCAATATGTTTCATTTTTTTACCTTCTCTTCTAGTTTTATAATACTACTCCTTTTATCACTTAAAGTCAATACCCTTTCTTGCTCAATCATGTCAATTATTAAGTTTGTTATGGATACTTCTTTACCTAACATACCAATCTTCTTTTCCAATTTAATAAGAGTTTCTTTGTAGTATTCTATCTCTTGTTCTTTTTTAAGTTTAGATTCTATCAAATCAGTAAGTGATATTATATCACTGGTCATCGATTGTCGCCATCTCCTTTAATTTTATTACGTTCCATTCTAGACTTTAGTTTGTCTACATTTGCCTGTGCAACCTCTTCTAGTGTCACACCAAGGTCATCAGCAAGTGCTGAGATGTACCAGAGAACATCACCTAGTTCTAATCCTACACCAACGAGAGTCTTACCATCTCTCATATGTTTCTTAACTTTTTCAGCAACTTCACCAGCCTCTCCACACAAACCAAGTGTAGGATATATTACCTTAGAGTCAGTTGGATAGATTGCTGTTGATCGTGCAAATTCTTGGTATTCATCGAATGTCATTTTCTTTCCTGTGCAATGTTAGCTCTACGTTGTTTTCGATTTATAGGTGTTGGATAAGGCAACGCAGCTATACGTTTTTCCTCAAATGATTTTAAAATTTGACGAATATGTTCTCTCTCATTTTCATGAAGACTTTTGTCTCTATTTATCATTTCTTCTCCCATTTATAAAAAATATGATCCTGTATCTCTACAGTCTTAGTTTTAGTTTTTACCCAATCAGGGTTTACATAATCAGCATGATAAAACAAAGCACCGTCTGTTATATCTATAAAAGGTAACTCATCATATACTAGAGTTTTTGCAATCTCTATTAGTCTGTTATAAATTTTTCTATCTTTAATTTTATCACTCTTACCATCACAGTACCAACTGAATTGACACTTATGGCGAATAGGTATAAATTTTCCATTTTTCTTCCAACTTTCTCTAGTTGGGCCTTGCTTGACCACCTCACAAATAGTATTAGGAAAACGACTATCTATAACACGATTTAACACAACACTAGATACAGCAAGTAAACCAGCTGAACCCTGACCTCTTGCTTCATGATACATATTGTCTGCCAAACATATTACTGAAGATGTATTAAAATCAAATTCTACATCATCTGCTTTAACAGGAGTGATAAACATAAATCCTGTTAATAATAATTCACTTATCATAATAAGAACTTTCTTTAAACTCTTTTAAAAGATCACTTTGCATACGATATGCTTCTACTTCCCAAGGTTGGCGCATATAATCGCAGTTAGTATAATTACGATATTTACCATCCTTGCACAACCATAATCGTTTATTTGATTCTTCTGTCATTCTTTTAGTTGCACCTTGCCAAACATGCACCATCTCATGACAAACAGTTTCTATAAACTCTTCTTCATTTAAAGATTGTTTAATTTCTAAGTTGAATTCACGATTACTATCGCCTTCCCAACAGAAACCAGTAGCATCTTCTCCTCTCATACTTTTAAGTCTAACATTCACCCAAAGAGTTTTCATACGAGGCATAAGTTCCCCTATACAAAATTCAACTACGTTTTCGGCAAGAGTACGTCGAGCTTTGTAAGAACCATTAACTTCAATATTATTAAAAATAATCATTAAAAACTACTCTAAAAAATTTTAATTATATTAACGTCCTTGTCTTGGATCAGGGCCATCTAGTTGCATAAATTCGTCATTCCAAGAAAATGCTTCCTTTACAACTGGTTCAGATAATCCTTTATATTTTTGATGAAGAATTTTGTCTTTTGCGGCAACGAGAACATCTGCTTCACTTTCATGAAGACCTTCTAACATTTGAACAAACATTGTTTCGCGTTTGTTCTGATTAATGTCATTATTACCACCTTCAATAAAATGGAACAATTTACGAGCTTCATATGCAAGAACATTATGTTCTGTACCAATAGGAGCATCATTTCCCTTATATGGAACTTCTCCAGCTGGTAATGCCCATTTGATTTTTGGATCAAAAGCTGACTTGATTACCATACGTAGTGAATCACTATTATGTTCTTGAAGACATTTAACCTTGTCTTTCTTTGATTTGATTTTTGAAACCTTTTCCAAGATTTCTGAAATTAATAAATCCATTATTAAAATTCTCCTATAGATTCTGTAAGTGTTTTTAGTCTCTGTTTTATAAAGTAATTTAGTATTTTGCTGCGACTGTTTTCCGGTGCCTCTTTATATATATCTAGTATTTCTGTTCGTAATTCATCTGGAATACATCCTAGATCAATTAGAGTTTTATTCCTCTGGAAGTTCCTCTTAACTTCATCATTTGGAAAATTACCATCTATCATTGCAGCTATCTTCTTCTTACTTAGGGGTTTCTGTCGAATACCATCTACAAAAGAATTATCTGGTGAAAGAACATTAGGCACACCATCACTAGTATCACCTTTTAGAACGTGTTCTTTTAGATAGTCATCTGGATTAAAACCGTTAATCATTTTCTTAGTAATAGGACTGTATTGTTTTACATTTGGATATTTCTGTAATTGGATAAAATCTTTATCACCAGAAAGTATCATAACCTCATCAGAAGATTCTGAACAAAGAGTGGCAATAATATCATCAGCTTCAGCACCATAAACTTCTAAGAACTTGTATGGCATATTATTCTTAATTTCTTCTTTTATCTTATTCAAACATTCGAAGATATTATCCCAATTTTTTTTATCTTTATCTCTACCTTTTTTACGACTATGTTTATACTCTGGGAAATAATCACGCCTCCAATAATGTCTTGAATCATAGCACAAGACAATCTCTCCAAACTCAGATACAAATCTTGAGCGATACATTCGTAGTGAATTAAGAATCATGTGTCTTACAATGTTCTCATCAATCTGATCCTCTTTCTGCATATGTAAATGCATCATAATGCTTGCAAGAGAAATTTGGTTCATATCAACTAATATCATCATCATCTTCCATTAGGGCCTTGCCTCTTTGTTTTTCAATCATACTAATAATAACAGTATCATTTAATTTGCAATTGATAGAATTATCTGGATCAGTTGATATATCAGTAGTCATATCCATTAATATTTGCAAAGGGTGTGATATATCATTTGTTTTGAATATTGATGCTTTTATTGTTTCTGTTATGAAAGTGATATTTTTAATAAAAGATTTTTCACCAGTATCTATTCCATTCTCAACTAATATTGATAAAATAGACATTAAACAGATATGAGAAATTTCATCACAATAAGCAAGTTGTTCAGCCTTTACAATTTGGTCTTCCGTAGGAGTATTTATTGTTCTTCTCCAAGGGCCCTTAATAATTTTTGCTGATGATTTTTTTTCTTTAGTCATTCTTCCATACCACTTTCCCAGACCATACCCAAATCTGGATAGAATGTTCCAACATCACGTTTAGGTTTCCCTATGTTTGGGCCAAACCAATGATATGATAATGCGTAGCAATGATTACGAATTTTTCTCTCTTGGTATTCACCATAAAAAATAGATACCCAATCACCATGCTTGAGATAACTTTGCATCTCTCTTATATAACCTTCATGCATTGCAAGTCTTGCAATTGATCCCTTAATGTTTTGTTTCACTTGAGCTCGTTCAGTAGTTGCAAGTTCTTTCTGTGTTTTAATCCACTTCTTAATCTTATCAGGATGTAGTGGGTGAACATCTAGTAATTCACGTAAAGATTTATGAAAACTACCTTTACCATAATCTGGATTTTTTGCAGCTCTTACTTCTCTTGCCTTTGCAAGACGTTCTGATGAAGCAACTTTCTGTTCATCAGTCATAGGTTTACGTTTCTTCCTAGTCTTAGGAGCAATCCACTTACTATTTTCTGTAAGTGAAGTGATTTTCTTTTTGGCCATTGTAACCTCTTTTTTAACTTTCATTATAATAACTATATCACACTAATTAGTTGTTGTCAAGGTAAATTAAATATAATTAATATTAATATTTACGCGGCGGCTGTCATTAGTACATGAAGTACTATGATGGGGTTTACTTGGATCAAAAAACAATATTCTATTTGCACGACTTTCAATCTCTGTACCGTCTTCTAACACAGTAAATCCATCATTATCATTTATATAAAATACTGCTCCCTTATGTTCAAAGTTAGTATCAACATGATCTTTATGATGGATTATTTCTTCTCTTTTAATATAAAGATTTGCTTTTGCTCTTATCAAAGTTTCAAAGTTAGGAAGATTTTCCAGAAGTGGTTCGATAGACCTATAAAAAGGACTTTTTTCTGGTGGGATTGGATTGCCATTAAAATCAATTTTTGCCTTTTCAACTAAACCCATATAAAATAGATGCATAAAATAGATATCATTCTCAGTACCATCTTTATCAGCAATATTGTAACTATAATGCCAATTAAATTCTGGGCCTAAAATTATTCTTTCTAATTTTGCAAATTCTTTTATTGATAAAAAATCATCTTCAACTTCAAAATCCATATCAAATACCTTTAAAATACATAACAAATCCGTTAACAAATATTGCACATGCAATCGCATTAATAACAATCAATGCACGATCATTCCACATAATACCAACCCATAACCATCCTAAACAACCTAAGAACTGTAACATCATATTGTATGGATATAACTGATTAGTTGTTGCTATCATTCCAAATATCAAAACTATAGATGATGCCCACTTAATATACCATACTGTTTTATGATGTTCTTTTAGGGGAGTACTTTTTTTTGTATCATGAGACAATGTTAATATCCAAAATCTTCAAATCTTTTTTGTAGTGTCTTTTTTTCTCTACGAATTGAAGCAGCTCTTGATCTTCTACCTTTTTCACCTTTAGTCATGAAAAATTCGCGTTCTCGTAGTTCGTTAAAGACACCCTCTTGTTGAAGTTTCTTTTTTAAAATTCTCATTGCCTTATCGATATTATTGTTTCTAACTTCTACTCTCATTTAAAATATCAACCCAACTAAACCAACTGCTGAGTTTACAGTTAAAACTCCAACAAAAATTACTAAACTTAAAATCATCTTCCAATATCCTTTATACTATTTTTACTGATTACTTGATATGCACCCTTATTATAAGCTGGTGCAATTGTGAAATTGTGATCCATCACTTTTTTCTTTGGTGCTACTCCTACTGGAATAACATTAGAAAGTGGTGGTAGATCGGGTTGGTGGAGGCAAACGGGATTGAACCGCTGACCTTCTGGTTGCAAACCAGATGCTCTCCCAACTGAGCTATGCCCCCCTATACCCATCTTCTTTAAAAACTTTTCGTGTTTGATCTCTGCCTCTAAAACAGACTTAGATTTCTTAAATTTCTTGCGTTTACGAGTACTAGTTGTACTAAAATAAACTGGTAATAGATGCATTGTCATATTATAAATATACTACAGTGAAGAAGATTTGTCAAGGACTATTTTAATAAATATTTTTCATAACCCAAATGTTATTCTCTAAACAAGCAGTACCTCTCAATTTAGTAAGTTTTTGTCCAACTGTAACATTAGATATAAATTCTCTACAGTTACCTTTTGTTGTAACAGGGCCTTGTGTTACAGTAAACCCTTTTTGTGGATTTGCCCAAGTAGACATTTGACCATTACTATTACTACTTAGGGATTGTCTCAACAACATTGTAGCGTGTATTTGATCTACCTTATCAAAGGTATCTCCAACGGTATAACCAAGAGCCATTCCACCTACAGATAATGCAGCAGCAGTTATAGGACTATAACTTGATCCTATCATTGCACCAACTCCCGCTCCAGCAATAGCACCAATCTTTGCTTTATTGAAACCATTACTTTTGGGAGCCCAAACTCCCTTGCCTGGAATGTAATAATCTTTAGACGTACATCCTGTTATTTTAGAACACCCTAAAGAGGGGTTTAGACCAGAGGGCATTAGCCCCCCACCTAAACACCCACTCAGAGAGAAAACCAAGGTAATACTAAGTAGAAGGTTTTTCAACTGTCACTGTCCGATTCTTTTTGATTACGTTTTCAAGATTCATAATAGATTCACCTTCATCCTTCTTTTCAGAAGAATTGACTTCTGCATCAAGTTCTTTCCACGCTTCTGTGGAACGTAAACGACCATATACTAGACGATCTTTACGCAATCGATTGAAGATAATCTTAGATGCTTCTTTATCAGAATACTCTAAAAGTACAAATGCACGATACTGAGTACCAGCGGCAGAAACATCTACCTCAACAGGACTATAACCAGCAACATCGACATTAGCGATTACATTCTTTGCAACCTTTTCGATCTCACTCATAACACGGGTATCTACATCAGACTGACCAAACTTAGCCATCCATGATTTAGTCATCGCTTTCAACTTACCGTTGATACGATCTGCAAGAACAACCTTACCATTCAATGTAGCAATGTCAACTGCAAGTTGTAAGTCTGGTGCAGTTGCAGAACCGACTGTAAAGATAGAACCTTTCTTCTCAGGCATCTTCTTATACCAAGACGGGATAAGCGAAACAGCACGTTCAACCTTTGCAGTTTTGTATACAACTTCTGGTGTTTGTACCATAGGAACAGGGTTTGTAGCACCACATGCACCAAGGGTTAGTGCAACCACAGATACGGTTGCGAGTAGTTTAGCGTTCATCATTTAACATGCTCCTCTAATAATTTCGTTTGCACTGCAACCACTACCACGATAACCACGCTTTCTACGAACAAGATTAGATACCTTGCTGTTTGGATTATCAAAATCACTAGTGAATTGACCGATTCCTTTTTCATTGAAGACAAAATTCTTTTCCATAGACTTCAAACGATCAAATTCTCCGGCACGTTTTGCAGTTTCATTGTAACGGTTGAGAGTTGAAGTTCCACCAAAATTAGGATACGTATTAGTTTCATACATACGTCTTGCCCCTTCTAAAAATGAAGATTTAGATGAAGGCTTCCTAGTCCTACCTTTTGTCATATTAATAAGATCATCAGTAGAAATATTGGATTTAAATGTAAATCCTGTACCAATTGCAAACTGAGCTTTAGACATATCACCACAATTTATCCTTGGTGGATTACTAAGTTCAATACTTCCCGTCCTTACATCATTAGAACACAAAATCGTGATTGAATCTGCATTTTCTAATGTTTTTGGAGAAACCTCACCAGCAATTACTGTAGTACTCATTAGGCCAAGTACAAAAGCCGTTGTAATTATTTTCATAATAATCTACTTTACTTCCATAAGAGTCTGAACTGTTGCATCACGAATACCTGACTCTATAAAGGCGTTCTTGACGATTGGAATAACATCTGGATAAAATGCTGTAAGCATAACACCCAATACAAATCCTATAAAAAATTTAATCAACTTATTTCTCCTTATTAGGATCATTTGCAACTTTTATTGCTACTGAAGTCTCAGAAGGTTTTACAAAATCAGATATTGCTTTACGAGTATCATAGATATCTGATTTAGCTCCTTCTAATGTACTTCCACAACCAGATAAGGCCATCATCATTATCGATAAATAACTAATTACTAAAATTTTCATTCTTATATTCTCACTTTTTCTCATTACAACTTAATATTCTAACTTTCTGTTTTCCAAAATCTGACACTTCTGCATCAATAAATACTACTGTACACGATTTCTTAGGACTTGTCAAGTCACATTTCAAGTTTTTTTCACTTTTTAATGTTTCGGGTATAATAGTTCTCATAACTTTGATTTTTGCACGATTTTCTGCTAGACTACAAGCGTCTAGTTCAGACATATCGGGCCCAAAGATATAACTTCCTGTAGATGGATACCACTTACTCTTTATAAGAGCTTCTATGTTCATTGAACATTTACGAGTATCTTCTACATATTTTTTTACGTCTTTTTTGATTACACGTATAGACTCTATACTACCTTCATAGATAATATTGTCCTTAGATTTGTAATCACAAGGAGTTTCTGTCGCAAGGGCAGTAGTAGTCAGTAATGTACAGACTAATGTAATTAATTTATTTGGAGATTGCATCTCTTATTTTAACTTCTTTTTCATTATATACATAGTATAACATACCAATTAGAGTTTGTCAACAGTTAATTTAGGCAACTTCCTTCATAACTTCTTCACACAATTCTAGAACTTCTTCCTTAGTAAACCTTGCAAAAGCACGCCGATAGTCCGCCACCCGCTCCCTACAGACACTCATCTTGATACCAATTGTATCATCTGGTGCTTTACCATTGTCTTTCCCCCAAGCACCGGCAGTAGGAGTATCAATTACATGACCAAGATATTCCATCATGCGAAAGCTAACCTGCTTTTTGCATCCAGTGCTTTCAAAATATTTTGTCATTGACCACTTCGTATTACCTTTGTAAAGGCCGATATTTGATTTTTTCACCAGTTGATTCATCACAATTTCCTTATTTCTCATTATATACATAGTATAACATACTAATTAGGGTTTGTCAACAGTTAATTTATTTTTAATTTTAGAAATAGGTATTAATGACTTTTCACCATCCTTATCTAATTCTGTCGCAAGAAATCCGTCTTCCTCAAGTCTATCTAGCATAGTCCCAACCATATCGGACAAAATCTCCATTTTAGTTAAATATCGTCCCCAAGCATAACAAGCACCCATAGTTGCTAGAGCTAGTGCAGTATGTGTATAAACGTCTATTTCCATAATAATCCTTTGTTTTCTCATTGTATATACATTATAACAGACAAAAATAGGTTTGTCAAGAACTATTTTCGCATATTTGCTAAAGGATTCTTTAAAGCCTTAATAATCTGTTCATTTGTTTCTTTTTTCAAAGTCTTCATCTGATTAGTTAGAGAATCATCCAAACTGTCCATACGAGTGCTTAGTCTATCTCTAAGAGTATTATTTCTAGTATTTTCCTTATCAATCATAATACGAGTATCATCCTGTATACCCTTGACTCGTCTTTCAATTGATTCTATCATTCTCTCACCACGAACAATCTCTCCCTTGAGATCGCGTTTAATCTCTCTAGCCTCATCTCTAGTTGCATCTGCTGATTTTTGAATATTATCTTCTAACTTCTCAAATACAGATACCTCTGATGTAAGCGCTCTCATGTCTGCATTTAGAACATCAAGCCTCTTATCAAAACCAGATAGATCTGGCGCTGTGTATTTCTCTATTTTTGTTCTCATATTAATATAGTCTTTGTAGAATTCAAATCCTGCATATAATCCGCCGCCGAGGGTTGATAATGCTGTAATAATTATGAATATCTTTCCACCTCGAAACTTGACCCCAGCGAACTCAACTTCTGTTGTGCCGCCGTCTGACATTTATTCTCTCCTATCTATATTGCATACCTGTTAATTCATCCATTTTTTCATTACTTCCACCAATCATAAAATATGCTGCAGCATTATTATCTGATATTTCTGAATCTGGAACACGGTCTGTACTAAAAAAGTTTGGTACATCAGGTAACTGTGCTTGGTTAGCAAAGAATGTTTTTGTATTTCCTAGAACTTGCATCACTATCAATGTCTTTAATTGATTTGTGCTGTCGTATTTTCCCTTATCACCCATCCTCTTAACTATTTTATTTGCAGCCTTTTGTTTTGCTTCTTGTTTTTTTACTACCTTTGTTTTTACTTTTGGTTTATTCTTTTGTTCTACACTAGCAGATTCAGTTTCGTTCCCCTCTTCGGGTTCAACACTCTCTTCGGAAACTGCTGGTTCTTGTCCCTCCGATCCTTCTCCGTCCGATACAACTTCTCCACTTTCCTGTGTTGTTTCTGTTTCGGTAGGTGACTGATCTCCTGCGTCCACGCTGTCATTGAGATCATTGTTCATCTCCATTTCTATCTCTGTGTTAACTTCTGCAACTTCTACTTCAACAACTGTTGGAGCTTCAACTGTAGGCATTTCTAATTGTGTCTCTATTTCCATTTCAGTAGAAACCTGTAATTCTAAAGAGGCAACTTGATTACCAGCAGGAGTGCTAACTTCAACTGATATCTCTGCAACTTCAACATTTTCTGGAATATTATTATCCAATATATTAGTTGTGTTTAATATGTCTATAATTTCTGTTTCTATAAATGTTACAAGATCAAAGGTTGTTGTCAGTGCTGGATTTGCAAAAGCAGGCCCAAAAAACTTATTTGGAAAACCAGCATCTATACCAAACATTGCAAATTCTCCTGTCAAAGAGTTAAAGGAGTTTTCTGGAATAGCCTGTTGAAAGACAAAATTCCTTGTACCACTAAAATCTAACTCAACCTCATGTTCAAACTGATGAGCCAAAACACTACCGCTGTCAAATAAAGATACTGTTAATTTAAATATATCTTTACAATCAGCTGCTTGTGACGTATTCCCACCAACACAGCTTAAAACTGTAGCACGAACATTGGATACATGAGAATCTACATCCATTCCATAGTCCATTGTGAAACCACGATTGATTTGATCTATGGTCATATTTTCTTCTAAATCAAATGTGGATGTATAAGTACCGCCGGGGCCCTGTTTACCAGCAGTACAGAAATTACCAGAAGAACATCCCTTTGATGTAGATGCTCCATTATTAATAAAAGTACCGCCACTTCTTGTAAAATTTTGCATTGTCGGTAACTGATTTGGGGTTGTTTCTGATCCTATAACAATTTCTGTTTGTTGTGCATTAGAAGAATGGGATACCAAGACAAGAGGGAATACCAAAGAAGCAACCAGCAGCCAATATCCCAGTACCAAGCATGGAAAGCGCGCTAGTATTGTCTTCGATTTCGTGTTCATCCGAATCAGCATAGTCATCCAAGATTCCATCGTAATTGATTCCATCGTAATCATCATTTAATCCATATTCCAACGGGACATGTCTTCCTCCGTTGGATAAGATTCCGACGACTGATTCGAGTAATCGTTGTTCTTCCTTGGCTTCAAGTTTTTTAAATTTTTCTTTTTTTTTAGTTCAGCCATAAGTCTGGAGCCTGATGGTATATAATCTGGATTTTCTTCCCACGCAACTTCTGCTTCTTTTCCTATCTTACCTTTGTAGGGACAAGGTGTTCCTGCCATAATCATTGCATCAAAAATTCTTGCGTCCTGACATAGTGCAGCAACAGCAGCAACTTTCATACCCATTCCAAAAAGAGAACGAGACAATTTAAGACGTTCACAATTTTCATCTGTAACTGTAATACCTGATGCAATACCAAAAATTTGTGTTTGTACACCAGCGCTAAATGCTGACTTGCAGACATCACTGTTGTTTATAACTATAGATGGTGCAGAAGCAGTTGGTGGTGCTTTATCAGTTACTACGGTTGAACTTACTGTATTTGTATCAGCTGCGTATGCACCACCTGTTATTAAAATTGTTAACAGACTTCCGACCAAAATTTTATGTAAGTTACGCATTAGGCTCTCCCTATTACACACAAATCTGGTTTATATATCTATTTATAATAATAATTGGTTATATGCTATTTATATACCACTCAAGGTACTCATCTTCCCACAATATTTCATAATTATTACAATTACCGTAGGTTTTGATATGGGTATAAATTTTTCTTGTAGAATATTTTTCTATCATAGTTTTCCACCAACCAATCGATTCAACACCATTGTTAGTTGATATGCCTAGATAAACAAATCTTTCTGATTTTAAATATATCTCTCTAATAATTTCTGGAAGTCTTTCTTTTGGTAATTTCTCTATTGTTTCATAAGTAAAAATACCGTCAAAGTTTTCTTGAATTTTATCACCAGTATAATGTAATACTTTTTCTGATTTAGTATCATTAACTAAATCTGATATGTGTATATCGTTAACACTCATATCAGATTTAAATTTTTTATATCCTTCAATCCAACTATTCATTTTTTTACTTTAGTCAATAGATGTTTACGATTTATTTTACATCCTATAAATGCATTATAATATTCATCTGGTTTTAATAAACAATCTGTTTCAAACTGAAGTTTTGCTTCGTAGTAATTTAATTGTCCCTTTGTCTTACATAGTCTAACTATTTCTCTATCAAACAATTCTAATCCGTGTTCTTCTACTAACAACTTTACTTCTTCACTTGAGCCACAATAAGTTTTCCAATCAGTCTCCACTATCTTAATGCGTTTCCTTTTCGCACCCTTCAATGGAGGCAATCTCCTTTTTGACATTAAACCTTTTTTACCAATATATAACTTACCATTTATTGTGTTAGTTATTATATAAACAAAACCAAGGTTGTCTTCTATCATCTCACTTGTAAATGGTTTACCTTTATAGTGCCAAGTCATTATGTGTTATTTACTATTAGTTCTTGGCCAATGTCTGACCTGACAACAACTTGTCTGCAATTGTCATCATGTAATCCATACACTTGCATATGACTGCAACCCATACCACCACACTTACCAGTACCAGCAGGATTAGGTATTTTTTCAACAATCTCTCTAGTGCAGTATTTACATGTTTCCATAATATATTATATAGGTCTATATCCTTAAAAGTTTTATATTAGTAACAACACATATTCTTAATTCGTCTGTTTCTTTTTGAACAGGAACTTCATGTTGTAGTGTTGCTGGAAATATTATCATATCATCTTCAACAGCTGGATAATCAAATTCACCATACAAATATGAATTTGAAATATGAGAACGATCTGATATATTATATTGTTCATCCATTATTTGTCTACCAAATAATCCTGTAGGACTACTATTTACAAACCTTAAAGAACTGTGTTTCTCTGGATTGAAATTGATATAATGTGTACAAGAAAAATCATACTCTGGATGAGTATGAGCTTTCATATATTGACCTGTTTTAATTGCTGTATAGTTTACAATATTCCAATGATAATTAAAAAGTTCTCCACTAACAAAATCATTATGAAAAAAGTTATTAAAAGTTTTTTGATATATTTCTTTTAGTTTGTTATAGTTTATATCTATAAACTTTTCGTTTTCCCAATCGCCATAAGGATGATGAAGATTACTAGATCCCCACTCATTCCTATCACTATCTATCTCATAATTTTTCTTTATATCACCAACTATGTTTTCTTTATCATAGGAATTAGGATCAATTTTGACATTATGTATAGGAAACCCAAATAAAGTTACACCCAATTATTCATCCTCATTGTTGTATTCAATTCCTAATACATCATTTAATTTTTTTGCAGCAGGGCCAGATGGATCATCGTTATGATCTTTAACAAATTCTTCAATTTTATTTGTCCAATAATCTTCGTCTTTAATTTTAGCATGTTTTTTGGTTTTAGGAAATCTATCATCTTTTGCCCACTGTACGAACATTCCACCACAATCCACACAAATAATTTTACATCTGTGGGGGCCCTGAAGTAAATATTCTTTTTCTAATCTATGATTAGGATTAATTTTACACTTTATTTCTTTAAGAGGTTTTTGTGGAGTATTAATTTTTTGGGCAGATTCTTTATCATAAGACCAATTAATATTAGTCTTCCCAAAATTATTACCTCTATTAACATAATTACTTCGTGATTTATACACAGCTATTCATCCTCATTATCATAACCTTCAAGCTCTACCTCATCTTGCAATTCACTTTCTACCAATTTATTACCACAAAAAATACAATATTTAATAACATAATATCTTTCATTCATATTATGAGATATTTTGAATTCTGCTTCACAACCTTCACATACTATTAATTTCATTGAATTTCACAAAAACCTGCTGCACATGCAAGTTCCTGTGAACCGATAGTCATATCAGTCTGTTCATATTCTGACAATTTATTCCACTCCACATTTTTAGGCATCTTTTCTAAGAGCACTTCATATTCTTCTTTTGAGCAATCCTGATAGGGTGCTTGTTTATATGTATGTTCTGAAAATGGAAGAAAACTAACTCCGCTCATGTAGTCAAAATGTTCATAGACCCAAGCACCAACTTCAAGCCATTCATGTTCTTTTACAGAAATGGTTACAGAAGGTTTATGCTCACACCAATGTTCTTGGTATGTCTTCCAAAGTTTCAACTGATCAATTGCAGTCAAGTCTGTACGAAACATAGCACCTTGATCTACTTTATGAGGGAAAGAAAATACAGAAGTATGACTTGGATTCATAACATCATCCTCAACAGGAAATCCTTCAGCAACCATCATCATTGTAAGAGGGTCTTTTTTATCACCACGGACTGTTCGAACATAGTAAGGGTTGTGCCTTGCATGGATACCGGATGCAGAGTCTGTTAGCTGACTGACCGTCCCTGATGGTTTAACACACGTTACAGCAACACTTTGATTGATACCCAACTTTATAGAATATAGTTTGTTTGTATCAACTGCCATATTTTTTAAATCTGTTAGAATTGCTGGAAGTGAACCATTTGGGCCCTTACCATTTGTCAATTTACAATCCATGATACCTGTTAGAGATACACCAAGTAACCGTTCCTCTTCACAATTCTTTTTCCATGATTTAGAGATATATTTGAAGTTCACAAGTGTTGATTGGAATGTACCCAGAATCGTTGCAAGCCTCACCTTCTCCAAAAGAGACTCCCGTGTATCAGATGCACGAACTACAACCTCTGATAGATTACAGAACTCTCTGCTACGTAGAATAATTTCACTACAAGGATTTGTACCAAATGCAAAGTCTTCTGTATTTCTACGACCATTCTTAGATGCCATAAGTACAGCAGACTCACGATTGAAAATACCACGTTCACCAGACTTAGAATCATAAAGAGCCTTCCATTCATCCATGAAGATACCAATATCAGGTTTTTCAGAGTATGCAGCAGAATTATTTGCTAATGCACGTTGGGGATTGTCATCCCACCACTGACCACTTTTCGCATTACGCATACGGTCATCAGATAGATTAGATAAACTAATAAGGGCAGAACGACGAACACCACCAACTACTACAACTTCTGCAATTTTACACACAATATCATGTGCTTCAAGTGAAGATAATTTACGTCCAGCTGCGTTTTGAAAAACATTTACGGCAAAGTTAAACAAAGACTCAAGTGGTTCTGGGCCACTAGCACGCCCCCCAAAGGTCTTTAAAGGTGCGCCAGCGGGTCTTATCTTAGATAAGTCCCATCTGGGTATCTGTCCAATATACAACATTCCCACCAATTCTTTAAGTGCTTTTGCCCACCCTAACTTGGAATCTGCAACCGTGATAGTAGTGTCTGAGGGATGAAATTCATCTGCAATACGAGGAAGTTCAGCTACATATTGACGTTCCACACTGAAACCAACACCAGTACCATTCATAAGAACATATAGAATTTCGTCAAATGCTTGTGGACGGTCAACTGCAACATAAGAACAGTTATACCCAGCAATGTTCTCACGTTTCAATGCTTCACCAGCAGTCATAAGACAACGCATGGATGGCATAATACGCAAACCTAAAACCGATTGTTCTAATTCAGATCGTAAAGATTTTGATAAAGTGTAGTCAACAGTTTCTTTTAGATGTTCAGTAAAAAAATCAAAATACCTAGCAACAGTTTCATCCCAAGTTTCTCTGCGTTCTTTTTGTGGCAACCACCTTGAATATCTTGATAGGTGAATAAATTCTTGATATGATGTTGGTAGTAAATTAGTAGGCATTTATCTTTCTCCATTCTGCAAACCTTAACTTGGCACCAGCGCCAGAAAAGGTATTATTCTTTATGATTTCTTGTACTTCTTCTTTTGACATTCCAGACAGTATCATGTCATTAATATCTTTTTCTTTAATCTGTTCTGGCCACAGAACAATACTACAACCTTTATTAATAGTTTTTTCAATCTGTTTGTTTATCTCCTTGTTTCTAGGTTCATTATCAAATATAACTGTAAAATCTCCTTCAAGTCTATCAAAATCAGAACCACCAACTGCAAGACAATTATCAATAAATAAACTATCCAATGGGCCTTCACACACATAAAAGTGTTTGGATTTATCTACTCTATCTAACCCGAATATCTTATCACTTTCTTTTAACTTGATGGTGATATACTTAGGTGTTTCATTTCCAAACGCTCTTCCTTGATAAGCAAATATTTCTCCTTTATTATCTCGAAACGGTATCATCAATCTTGGATGATCACCACCCAAATTGTAAAATTTATTCGGTATTAAAGTGTTGGTAAATTTAAAGAATGAATCACATAGGTATATATCTTTGAGTGATTCTTTTGGTAGCTTTCTCTTCTCAATAATCTTTCTGGCAGGATGCTCTGATTCAAGTTTCGAGATAGATATAAGGTCTTTGAATATATCTTTTTTACGAAACACTGGTGCATTAAATTTAAACTCTGGTTTTGGTGTGAGAGTATCACAACCTGTTTTATATCGTTCCATTATATAGTCTTTGTGAGTTTTTGAGTCTATATACTCTATCAACTTACCAACTGTGGTTCCGACATCACAATTATGACACTTGAAGAATAGATCATTCTTCTTTTGATATACAAATCCTCTAGCTTTTGTTTTATTCTTTTGAGAATCTCCACAATAAGGACACCTAAAATTCCAAAGGTTATTACTCTTCTTTTTAAATTTTTGGAGTTGTGGGGAAATAATGTTAAGATATTTTATGTCAATGTATGAACTCATTAACACATACTACTTCATTCAAGAGGTTTTGTCAACCCCCTATTACCATATATTTTTGAATTATAAATCCTGCAATAATTGAACCACCTATGATGATCCATCTCCAGCGTTCTAAAACACCTACTCTTTTACTTAGCTCATCTCGTATTTTTTGTATTTCTTTATTTTGTTCATTATGTTGGGAAACTGCTGCAGCCATTATTTCTTTAGTATTTGTAGTAATACGAGAGTGTAAATCATCTATCTTTTTCTCTAGATCATCCCTACGTTTTTCTATATGGTCTTCTGTTGCAATTATTGCTTCTTCTTGTCTAGAAATCTTTTCTTCGTGAACGGCAAGCATACGATGAATTGAGTTGGAGACATCAGTTAACTTCTCTATTGCAACATCCAAACGGACGTAAATTTTTGTTTGTTCATGCAATTCTTTTTTGATAAGAATAACTTCTGTCTCCAACTTATCCATTATTTACTCTCCACTTCTCGTAACAGACCAGATACCCCAAGCAAGAGCACCCCAAAGAATAACTTTGGTTAAAGGTATTGCAAAGAATAATACTGCTACAGCAGCTGCTGCAACAATAACTCCTTGGTGTGTAGACGCTTCAGATATCCTTTCTGAAATCCATTTACTAATCATACTAATCTCCTTTTTCTAACTTGTTAACTTTGGCTTCAAGTTCGTTAATCTTACGATTAACATGGGGATATTTTTTCTTCCAATTCTCTTCATCTGCAAGAACCTTCAATCCCAACTTTTTAGAAGCCCATGTCGAAACATCATCAACTTTCGTATAGAACCACAGTCCAGCTTTAGTTTGTGCAAACCAACTACCAGCTGCACTACCAAGTATACTCCCTGTGATATTAGATATGATAAAAATCCACATATCAAACTCCCTTATAAAATTTTTGGAGTTCACCGTAGTTAATAATCTTTAACATATAAAGCATATCATTCATCTTTAATTTTTTTCCCCATAATTTATGACACCTTTCAACAGACTCTTTCATTGCTTTAAATTTATAATAAGTGAGTCCTCTTGCATATATAACTATAGAATCCGATCCCCAACTATTTTTATTGGATAAAGGATTTCTCACGATTAACCCCAATCACTCATTCTGCATTTTTTGCAATTGCAAGAGTTGCAAACTTCTGTTTGCCACCTAAAAGATGATTTTTTATTAGCATCATTTTTGTCTACATATTCTTTCAAAGGTTTACCACAATGAGAATCATTACCACAATTTTTACATTTAAACATCTAAATCACTATCTCTAGGAACTATAGACCATCTACCAAATGATACAACTGCACTATGTGCAAGAAAAATTTTCCAAGATGGTATACTAGGATTAGAATCTTTCATGGCCATCAAGAATACGTCATCTGCTGCTTTCTTTGCCTTACTAACTGTTTCTGGATTTTCACCACCAAGACTTTTACTTGATTTCCTACGGTATTGACGAATTCTTAAATATAGAAGATCATGAATAATTGCAGCTCGTGCAATGTCCCAAGGTGCAATCATAGTCCAAAGAAATTTAGGTGTAGATGCAAGATCAGTTTTAAATCCAGCATAACAAGTAATTTTGTTGTCAGGTGCCTTAACCCCAACATCCATAAGAGCACTAATATTAATTTTATCATTTTGATATGATAATGCTCTAGATAAAATCCATTGTTTAGGTGGATTATATTCTGCTTGTATTTTGTTATTAAAAGTTCCCAATTTAAATTTCCTTACAATTTTTATTTCGTTTAAACTTACTTAGCTTCAAGTTCAAGTTTAAGTTCTTCAATCATACGAGATTTAGTTTTTCTACGATCAAGTTCTATACCACGCTCAAGGGCCCAATCATCAAGTTTTTTCTTAGACATTTTTTTAAAGTTTGGAAGTTCTTCTTCTTCTTTATCCTCATCGTGAGAATGTTTACCTTCGTGTGGGTGAGAATGTACTGTGCCATCTTCGTGCTCATGTTCGTCTTTATTATCCTCAACTTGTAAAGTTGGAGCAGAAAAATCTAAGTCTCCCATATACCTTTTAAATTTAATATCACTATCAGTGTCTTCACCCATATCACTTACTTTATATTCTCCACTTTCTACACCAGATGTAATAACTCCATCTACAACTTTTGCAATAATAGACTTTCTATCAGCACGTATGTTTTTAATTTCAACATTAATTTCTTTAGCTTTCTCAATTAAAAATTGAGTTGTAAATTTTGCGTCACTATTCCACTCTTGGATAATTGACCACCTTAAATCTGCATAATTCATTTCTTTACTCCTTCTTTCACTTTTGGTTTTATGGCATCTTCATAATATACAATAATTGATTTTTGCTGTTCGATATATCTTTTAATCTCTGCCATATTCAAAGCAAGAGTTTCATAATCTCTTACACTTATAACATATGCAACTAGAGGATCACCATTTTCTTTTTGGAAAGCTGCTTTAAACTCTTTAAAGTTTTCTTCCGTAACAACCCACCACCTCATATTAGTGTTCATTCTAATTTTAGGAGGCCTGTTCTGTGGTGGTATTTGTCTTTCTACCTCTACAGTTTTAACTTCAATTTGTTTTAGTGGATTCCAAGTCGAACAACTACTTAATATCAGGGATACTAGTAGTAGACTCGAAACTTTCCAATAATCTTTTACTTGCATTGTTTATCTTCTTTTCCCAGACGGCAGGTTCTTCTGCACTTAATTTTTTCAAATTAATTTTACGTAGTTTAGTTAACAGATTATTCTTATATTTAGTTGCCTGTACCAACTTAACATTCAGTTCACTATTTAGTTGTTGAAACTTCTTTGCATCTGCAATAAGAGTGTCAATAGTATTACTTTGTGTTTTTGTAGCCAATTCTAGTTTTGCACTATTCTCTGTGAGAGTGGCAATACGTGCTTGTGTGTCTTTGTAGTAATAGAAACCACCATAGACAACACCACCTACAAGACCAAGAACTGCTATTAGTATATAAACTTTTATCATTTTAAATAATTAAATCCTTATGCTAAAACTAAGAAATCTGAGCTTGGTTGGAAAAATACAACATCAGCAGTAGCGGCGTAACCAACTGCTCTAACAATATCTCCAGAACCCGTAGGCTTTGTATGTGTCATGGCCCCAAGAGTGCCACTAACATAAAGTGCTGCTCCTGGCGTAAAGTTAAATGTATCATCTCGTACAAACGATCCCGGCAATGCTACATTTACTGATGATCCACTGTCTGCTGCTGCTAAAGCAATACCCAACATATTTATGCTTGTTCCAGTTGCATCTGCATCAGCTTCTAACCATGTAGAAGAACTACCCAAAAACACTAAATCAAAAGCAGCGACTGCATATCCAGCATTAAACGTACTAGTCTGCGGCCCTGTTGCTGTGTGATCTGATGGTGGTGTACCATCTAATTGGTGTGGTGCTTGAAGACCAGCTAAACTAAAGTGTTCTGCGTCAATAGAACCGTCTATATATTCATCACTATCGATAGAGTTTGCAGGCATAACTGGAATTTGTGAAAAGGTAACTACACCATTAGAAGCAATAGCAATAGCGTCAGCATCCCCAACTGAACCAATTTGTCCAGCATTAGCAACTGTAATACCACCACTGTGAATGTCTCTACCAGTAAAAGTTGCAACACCATCAACTTGAAGTGTAGTTGAAAAATCTACAGCACTACCAACAAATAATTTTTTAGCAATACTGGCGCCACCTTCAGTTCTTAATGCACCTGTATCACCTGTATCATTACTAGAATCAGTAGCGTCTGTTATATCAACAACACCAGTTGTTGTTATTGCAACTGTTGTAAGAGCACCAGCAACATCAACTGCTCCAGAATAGTCACCTGTTGCGGCGTCTATCTCACCAGTAATAGTTAAGTTTCTTATGCCCGTATAATCTAGATTTGAATCAAGGATAACTGCTTTACTAGCAATTGCAGTTCCTACTGCCGTACTACCTAAATCTAAAGCATTAATTTCTCCAACAACAACTGTTGCACCGTCTAATTTATTTAATTCTTCTGGAGTTGAAGTAATTGCAGTTGCTGAAGCAGCAGCTAAAACAGGAAGTGTTCCTGATACATTAGGTAGAGATATTGTTCTATCACCAGTAGCATCTATAGATGTTAATGTCGTTTCATGAGCATCTGCTGTAGAACCCTCAAATATAACCGCATTATTAGCATCCATAGTAACAGAATTTACAGTACTAAATGTACCACTTACAGAAATATTAGTAGCAGAAAGAGTACCTGTGCTTGGGTTGTATTTTAAATCTCCATCTGATTCTAAACCTAAGTTACCACCATCTAAGTCTCCACCAGCAGTAAATATAATAGCGTTATTTTCATTTGTTGATTCATTGTCCGTAATGACAACTGTTGTTGCTAGTGTGGCTGTATCAGCATTACCTGTAACGTCACCTGTTATATCACCAACAAATGCAGTTGATGTAATACTTGTTGCTCCAGTAACCACACCAGCATCAATAATAATAGTACCATCAAGAACAATCTGTTGACCACTTAGTGGTGTAATTAACAAGTCAGTACCAGCAGTTGAACTTAATGTATTACCATTAATGTTGAGATTGTCTACCTGTAATGCAGTTAATGTACCAACACTTGTAATATTTGTTTGTGCGGCAGTTGTTAGTGTGACATCAGCAACATAGGTTTTAATTCGTGATGCAGCTGTTTTCCTATTTGTGCCACCAGCACCGTCATCTATAACCAATAAGTCTGCATCAACGATTGCAGCACCAATATCTGTACCACCGTCTATATCAAGTTTACTTAATGCTAAAGTAGTAACAGAACCAGCCTCTCCACCAATAAACTTACCATCTGAAGCTCTAAATTGTAGAAACTCACCATCAGATAAATCTTCTACATCATTTGCATCAGCAATACTACCAATACCACCACCCCCACTAGAAGCAAATCCTACCTTCTGAAGATGTTCATTAATTTTTACTTTAAAATCGGCAAGTTCTTTATTTAATGCTGGTTCATCTTTGAAGGGTTCTGGATAATCTTTTGCTACTGGAATAAATTCTCTAGGAAGATATGTATTAATTGCTTGTTCTCGTACAGTATTCATATCTTTTATTTTGGGTTTAAATGCATTTGTAAGAGATTCAGTAACAAACTTATTTCTTTTTTCTGAGTTTTGTTCTTTTATAACTCTTTGGTGTTCGTCTTCTACTGCTCTTTGTATTCTTGCATTTTCAGCAATCCCTGCAAGTTCTGCTTCGTGTTCTTTTTGTTTTCTCTCTGCAACTTGCCTGTCTTCTGCACGTTTGAAGGAACCAAAGGTTATTGCTTTCCTTTTGGCCTTATGTTCTGGTTTTTCTGTTTTTGTGACAAGTTCAGTTATTTTTTTCATCAGACTTTATCTTTTTCTTACTAACTTTTTTTTTCTTTTTTGCAGAAGTAATATCTGCCATATCTGCTGTTGGACGCATTGCACCAATAGCACCAGCACCATAAGTCATTTCAGATACTATAGATTCTGTAAACTTATCACGTTTATTTCTTGCTTCTTGTCTTTTTAAACGAGCAGTTTCTAATCTTTCACGATGTTGACGATATGCTTTAGATCGACCATCAATGAGTGGTTGTTTTTTCCTTTTCTTTACGCCTGGTTCTCCCATAGGGCCGACACCAAGACCAGCAACACTTCCAGAACCAGATGAATTTGTTGGAGCATCTTCTCCTATTTCTGAACCATTAAAGGGAGAAATTTCATTCCATCTTTTCATTTTATGTCCTCCAAACTAACGTATATTTTTTCTTTACTTTTCATATGAATAACTGGAAATATCTCTACTCCCAAAATAGTATCTACTGGTGGTTCATCTTCAAATACCTCAACCTTATCACCAATCTTTGCAGTTAATTCTTCTTCCTCTTTATTTAGAATATCATTGACTAGAGTATATTCACCCTTTGGTAATACCTCACCAAATCCAATAACATCTTCATTTATAGTGTTATCTATTTCACAACCCTGTTCTTTTAGATACTTCATAAATTCTTTTTCGAACATATCTGGATCGTCTACCGATTCCTTAAATGTATCTTTGAGGAGAAATAGTGCTGCAGCATAAGTACCAACCTTTGTTCTTAGGCCAGGAACTTTAGAGAAAATCTTTTTTATGTTGAATATGAGTTTATGCAGAATGGTATAAGCGTTCTTCTCTGCTGTAGTTCCAAGTGTAGCAGGTTTTGTTTGCCGAACTCCACCAACAGGATCAGGCATAACACGATTACCTTTTTCATCAATAATACCAAGCTTGAAAGCATCAGTTTTATTAAAAGGTGTTGTTAACAACTTTATAAATCTGTAGGTTACAAATAAATCTACCGCTCTTCCCATTACAGTTTCCTTAAAATATCTAGAACCTCTTGGTTCATAATTACATTTGGTAACTCATCATCTCTTATAATATTTAGATACAATAAAAAAGACTTGAGTGTTCCCCAATACTCTGTTTGTATCTTAAAGAGTATCAGTGTCACGCAAGCCTCGGGCCCAAATAAATTTGTCAAAACAATGATATGGTTAAGTAAAAGTCTCTCTTTAAGAATACCAGAATCTTTATGTTTTCTTAAAAGACGTTTAATATACTTAAACCTCTTCATATCATCATGAAACTCTTTTTCACCTTCACACTGTGGATTATCATAATGTTTAATTGCAAACATCATGACGTTCTCAGTCTTTATGTTTTCATACATTTATTTAATACTAGCACGCAACCTACATTGATTAGTGTCAGTTGTTTCATAAGTTATATTAAGGGATAATCCCCCTTCAATTGTGTTAGATAATCCATCGTCATTAATAAATTGATCATGTGGAGTATCTATATCTTTACCAAAACGTCCACCAAATAGTGTAAGAGGTAAATCCATAGAGCCACTTTGTTCAATCATAATATCATCAGATAAAGAAGCAAATGTAAGACCAATATTATTCAAAGAACCACGAATACGTGTAAGGGCAGACATAGGATCAATTAAATCCTCTGCTACATATGATCCAATGATTGCATTAATTTTCTTTATAACAGACGGACTAAAAGAACCACTTGCTGGGTTTCTTCCAAAAACTGCTTGAACTCCTGCGCCAGGTATTGGGCCGTTTTCTGCAATTACTTGTTTAAATTTCTTCATTTTTTTTCTTCCTCTATATCTGTAGGAACTTGATCTCTAATCTGTTCTTCTAGAAATTGAGGCTCTTTCTTTTTTTCAAATAACTTTTTAATAGGTTTTACAATATTACCTACATTTACTTCCGAAAGAACTTCCATTTTTTTCTCCATTAATAAAATAGTGAGGGGGAAAAATCCCCCTCACCATAAAACGATATTAGGAAATATCGATAGTTGTTAGACCTGTATAGTTCGTAACAGCTTCGTTACGTGCAAGAGCAAGAAGAGCCCATGCTGCACCACTCCACAGGATGTTGCCTGTTTCACCAACTGTTTGGAAGGTGTAAGTTACACCGCCACCAAGAGTTGTTGTAAGATCAACGTCAACAGCGTTCGAAACATCAAGAGTTACAAAAGTACGCAATTGACCTACGTTTGTTGAGTTAGCAAGTGTTGTCTGGCAAGTAGCATTTGCACCCGAAAGGATTGAAATTGCTTCTGTCAGAGCAAGAGCACCGTTAGCTGTATACGTTACAACACTGTTTAAACCCAAGAATGTTGGGACTGCGTTGAAAACGCTTGTTACTGCGATTTTCTTGTTAATAGGTGTTCCTGCGGGATCATCGATCACATGGAACAAGTCAGCTCCAGCAAGTGAACCACTTGCGAGTGCTGTTAGGGCCGTAATTTTCTTATCTGCCATTTTTTTTGTCCTTATAAAAACCCCGTAATTGGGGTAAATTACTGTAGATATTAACTTTCGTTATTCTCTACATCACTATCTGAGTCAGAAACCAAGTCTGGCTCATCATCATCAATTCCTTTAAGAAAATGATCACATTGTTGTAAAGCACCCGTAAGTGCATTAATTAATGCAACATCTTCTTTTTTCTTGACTTCGTATTCAGACAGCCTACTTTTGACTGTCTGAATATCGTTATTAATTACTTCTTTACGTTCTTCAATTTCTTCTTTACTAATCATATATTCACCTTTTTATTTAATGATCTATTTATTGTATAATGTTATTTATACAGTTTTATTAAGTGGTTGTGATACCATTCAATACTCTAGCTGTTCCACTTGTTGAACCGATTTCGTCAAATACAGCAATATCTGTAGAACCAAGTTCTGCAAGTAACCTATCTCCAGCATTAGCTGCAGTATCCATAACGATACAATCTTCACCAAGATCGTGATCATCAGTTCCATCTTCCAGAAGTCCAACAAAGATTTCTGTATCACCACCTGTTTTAGTAACACCAGTAATATCAGCAGTAGTCTTAGCTTCACCCTCAACTGTAAAGTCGATAGCGTCAGCAGTAACTTCTTCACCACCGTTTGCTGAGAACAACAAGACTATATCGGTTGCAATTGTAACTGCTTCAGAAACCGTAAATGAAGTTTGTGATGCAACAGCAGTAATAGTAAGTGTATTATCTGTACTAATTCCTGTGGCACCAAGGCTATCAGATATAGATGCTGTAGCTACAGTTTTTACTGTAACTGTTTGACCAGCTGTAATAGCAGTAGAAGCACCAGAAGCAACTCCATCAACGACAATTGTTGTAGATGCAGTAACCGCACCGTTAGTAGTCATAACACCACCAGCAGTACTGTCAAGAATAATTGCGTCTTGACCATCAGCTGTTGCAGTTCCTTCTTGTTTAATTCCAAGAACAGAAGTTCCATCTTCTCTGTTTAATGCAGAAGTACCAGCAAAAATAATACCTGTACTTGTTGCATCATCACCAACACCGTCACCGTTAAATCCAATGAAACCAGCATCAGCTGCTTGTAGTTTTCCACGGAACACTAGTGAGTTGGTTCCAGTACCAGAGAAGTACTGAGCAGCAATTGTGTTGTCTTCAACCATATCAGTTGCACCGATACGAGACAATAGAATGAATGCTTTGTTTGTGATAACCTGATCTTCTGTTGCGGCAGCAGATGTAATATCAACTGGCTCTTCAAAGTTAACAGTGATATCGAATAAAGCACCATCAGCATATGCGCCGTCTGTCCATCCGATAGACCTTACGTTAACAGAACCACCAATTACACCACCCTGTAAACCAGAGATGGCAATTAAAATTTCTGGATCAGCATCATTATTATCATTTCCAGATGCAGCAAGGCCAGGAGCTAATGCCCAACCCCCTTTGTTTGTTACTATGTCCGATATTGCTCCGTTATTTCCAGATGCATTTCCATCTTCGGAGTAGTTTTTAGGACGCGATGCAGCAGCAGCTGTATTTGACCATAAACCCATTTTTATTCTCCTTTAATCATTAAAGATTATGTTTCTTTCTATTTATAAATCTATACTACTTGAAACCTAAAGATTTCAATTTGTTTATGGTTTTTCCTACATCTGTGTGATGTACGCCAATTCCACCCTTTGCTTCCCACTCATTAATATTTTTAATATAATCATCTATTAATATATTTGGTTCACCATCTTCTTTTGCATAAGCTTGTTTTTGTGCTCTTTTAACTAATTTTATTTTATAATTATTAATATTAGTATTTTTTCTTAACCACCTTATCTTACCACTCTTAGATGATGGGTCTTTAGTACTAAAAGCAGATAATATTAAAGGATCATATCTACCAATAAATTTATATAACCTTTTTGCATTTGGCATCCAATCTAAATTTGCCCAAAAATCTTTTGTCTGGGTTATCTTATTCCAGCGTTCAGCTTTATCAATTGATGCGAAATCCCCACCAATAACATCTTCAGCGCCTTTTATAAAATCTACAAGAACATTATCCATATCACAGTAAATAAGAGGTAATTTGTCATTTGAAACTTCTAGTAAGTTTAACAAGTCTTTCATAAATTATTTTTTCTTTTCTTTAATGGTTGGTTTGATATCAATATCTGCAACCTTTTTACCCGTCATTGTTATACTACTACCTTTAACACCATTTGTCAAGTCTTTTTTTGTTTCTTTTGCAAAAACATTTTTACCTTCCTCAAAATCCCACATTTTAGCTAAAGTCTCTCTCATTGATGCAGCTTTCTTAGTTACTGTTTCAGACCATGCTTTCTGGCCAGGAGTTGAATTTACAGTATGCTTGAGATACTTCTCAGTTCCAATCTCAAAAGACTCAGGAACCATTTTTTCATAATTGGACATCAATGTTTTAATAGTTTTGACATCTACTTTCATTGCTTTAGCAATCTGCTCAGGAGTTTTCTTGTCCTTAATCATTTGGTGTAGGTCTGACATTTTACCTTCATCAAGGTCAAGTTCTTCTTTTACTTCATATGTTTTACCAGAAACAACAAAGGTCTTTTCACCCTTGTCTTTGGCAGACTTTAGTGCCATTCCAAATGCATTACCTTCATTTTTGTCTTTCTTTATTGCTTTTGCAACAGTCTTACGTCTTTTTGCAAGATACTTATCAGATGCATCCTTGTCTCCATCGTTGTCGATGTCTCCATCTTCTTTACCAACTGGATCAAGTTTTTCTTTCTTTACACCAGATGCTTCTTGAATCCCATGTAAAATATTAAACACAGACGACTCAAGACTATTTTCCTTAATCTCCAAATATCGTTTTCCCATTACTTTTCTCCCTTGAGTTGTTTGTTTATAATACCAAACTTTGATTCTTTAATTGTTTCTTCTTTAATTGCTTTTAACAAATCTTTATACGATTTAGAAATCTGCATTTGAAATTTCTCTTTATCTGCTGGGCGGCGCAATTTATTGAACTTATTTTGAACTGCTTGTGCAATTTTTGATGAAACTTTCACTTTCTTCTTATCACCAAATTCAACTTCCATATCTCCACGTAGACTTACAGACTTTCTTAATTGCATTATAATATTCTTAGATGCAGCCTTTACATCATCATCAGATGCAAAAGTATCTACATCAGCAGGATCAACCGATTTACCTTTATGCATGGCCTTCATTGCATCAGCACGAGCAGATGCTTCATCAAGGTCAACTTCTTCACCAAACAGATTAGATTGGCCACTACGAAATTTTTCTGCTTCTTTAGCACTATTATATGGTTTGCCAATATCCACAAATTTACCTTTGGTCATTTTTTGAATTTGGAATTTACCATCTTTGGTCTTGATAATTTTAATAGTCCCTTCTTTGGATGCTTCATCAAGATCAACTTCTTCTTTGATCAATTCTTCATCATCGTAAGATTGAACCTTACCATCAGAAAATTTTACAGTATAAGCACCTTTATTTCTTCCTGTACCAACTTTGTGGATAACTCCAGATTGTCCGTTATGAGTTTCGCCCTCAAATTCAGTATCAATCTTTACTTTGTCTCCCGTCTTAAAACCTTCATCAAGATCAACTTCTTCTTTTTTAGGAGCGTCATGAGTATATCCCATCTTCTTCATTCTTAGATGGTCATCCATAGTGTCTGCTTTGTAACCTTTACCAGTTTTTGGATCATACATCATATGGGTTTTGAAATCATCTGCTTCTTCTTTTTTAGGTTTATTACCACGTTCTTTTTTAGATATTGCAATTGCGGCCTGTTGTGCCATTGAGACAGCTTCTTCAATCTCTGGATAATTTTCAGATTTCATAACTACTTTTGCAATACTCGCAAAAGCACTTTTTTTACCTGTATTAATCAACTTGGTAAGTTTTTCACGATTTTTATCATTGACTTTATCAAGAGCTTGAGTAACAGCAGATGCAGTAAACAGATCAACTCCCATTTTGCCATCAGAAAACTTAATAGGTTGCATTTGTTTGTTCTTAACGATGTTACGTAATACAGCAACATTGTCTTCAGAAAGATACATATTATTATATACCTCACTCATAGACTTTCTATAACTACTCATATTCTTTAACCTTTCATCAAATCTGTTACTGATTTACCAGACCAAAATTTACAAGACCAATATCCGGCCGTTGTTTTATCTTTCTTTTGATCGCAATTGTGTCTAGCTCTAAATGCTTTTCTACGTGCTGGATCATCTCGTTTAATCTCCATATTTGGATCACCAAACTCAACTTTTACCACGTTTCCTTTGTCATTTTTTACATAAACTTTATATTTCTTTATATCACCTTTTGTAGGATTATTTAGTTCTTTTCCACTCTTATCATCCACTTCTGTGATTTCTCCCCACTTATTGAACGATTTTATATCCTCTTGCATCTCTTTTGTTTTCTTTTTCATCTTATCAATATATGTGCGATACACAGATGCTTCAGCAGTCTTACCCATTTCTTTTGCACGTTGTTCCATAGCAATTGCAGCTTGTATCTTGTGTGCGTGAGTTTTTCCACTACCTATAATCTTTTTTACACTTGATTTTGCAGTATCTACATCCTTGAAACCTAGACCTTGAATAGTGCCTACTGGATTCTCATCCGTATATAAATCAGAATGTTTATCACTTCCAGCTGGTTGACCTTTTTTACGAGGTATTCTAGGCTCTTCATTTTTTGGAACACAATTAGGAACCATTTTTCCACTTTTCTTTTTCATTCCAACTTGTTTATAATCATCCCAACAAGCTTCTTCAATTTGTTCAACTTGTTTTGCAAGGTCTTTGTCTGCCTTACCCCAAGTACCAGCAGATTTAGTTGTGAATGAATTAACTCTTGCAAATGCCCACTGTTGTGGAGTTGCGCCTGGACGGTGACCTGTCTTATATGCAGCCATACCACGATCATACACTTTCTTTAGAATACTATATGGCATACCAGATTTCTCTGCTTTATTTACAAGTCCAGTAATCTTTTCATCAAGTTCAACTCCTTCTACCTGTGTATCAAGATAGTCAGACATATCATCAAGACGAGACACAGCAGTTGCAACTTTGTTTGTCCACCATGTAGGAAGACTATCTTCATCACCAAGTTTACTTAATTCACCTTGCATCTTCTGAAGAGCTGACATTGCAACCTTCACTTTATTTTTCATAGATGCAACATCAGTATGGCCATCCTCATTTAACGAATGTATAGCCTTATCAATTAAAGATTCATTCTTAGAAAGATATGCGGCAATGGCCATCTCTTTACGTTTCTTTTTAGATTTTCCTTTGAACTGAGGTGCATCAGAGTCAACAAAATCATCTATATAATCTCCTTGGTCTGCATTTTTACTAAGAACTTCTTCCTTACCAAATGCTCTTTCTTGCCAATTATAAGATTCTTTATCTTTATCTATAGGCCCACCCTTTGCCCAAGTATGACACGCTCTTGCAGAATGGCATTTGAAGTGATGCATCCAACAATAACCAAGTTCTCCATCATCATCAGAGGTAGCTCCTGGCAAACAATCTTCCATTCTAGGAGAAACATCAAATGCTACACAATTTTCACATAATGATTTCTTTGCAGCTTCTACTGAAGTTTTCCAATGTTTAGCAATTTTTTCCCAATAGTCAGCAGGTTCATCTACATTAAGTGGGCCATAGTTATACTTTTTAGTTGCGTGATCTCTGTTCTTGGTATTGGTAGCTAAATCTTGTGTTGCAGGAGGGCAATCCATCTTTTTTTCACCAAACATCTGTTTGAACTTCTTAGTATGTTTAGATGGTTTAGTTTTTGCGCTATCGCCAGGAGCAGGGCCAGACTTCTTTTTCTTAAAGTGAGCATCTCTTTTATCTTTAGTAGACTTTGCCATATCACCATCATAATACTTTGCGGGTTGTGTACCCTTCTTATCATCAATATCTTTATCTTGTTTGACTTCATTTATTTGATCAACAAAATCTTTAAATGTTTCAATTTGAAATTCTGCTTTAATTTCCTTGGGGAGTTTACCATCATCAACTAGTTTGTTGATATACTGAATAAGAGTTCTACCCGTGTGTCCTTCATAATTACGGGCAATTTTATCTGCTATGTAAGAATGGGTTTTGTTTTTTAGTTTTGGGTTTACCAAATCATCAACATATTTTTTTGTCATTTTTTCAAAATCTTTTGGGTGACTCATCTGATCAAGTTTTGCTTTTGCTTTCATGAACCATGACATTTCATCAAGGTCAACTTCTTCTTTTCTTCTTGAAAGTGCGTTCTTTTTCATGAAATCTTTAGGAACACCCTTTAGAAATCTCTTAGTTAAATTAGTTGCTTTCTCATAGTCTGCTTTTGCTTTTTTGTATGCTGGACTAGACTTTACTTTATCAGAAGTCATTCCCATTTGACCTTTTGGAAACTTTTTCAATTTTACACTTGCATCATCCATTGCTTTATTCAACTGTGCATACATTTTTACAAATGTTTCATAATCTTTTCTGTGGTCTGATGCTTCTCGTAATCGTGGCTCTCTACGATTTAAAGATGGGTCTTCATTACGTAGATTAGTAGGATCATTATTCATAGGATTATTATCCTTGTGTCCTACATCCATACCAATCTTAGTCTTATCACCCATAACCCTACGAGCTTTATTTCTTGAGGATCGTCTTGCAATCTGTTCTGGTGTTCCTTGATAGTTTACATATTCCTTTGCATAGTTACGCTCATCAAGTTCTGTACCCTCAATAATCTTATAACCCTTTTCAATAAAATTATCAACCTCATCAGCAGGAACATTCATAATAGTTCTCTGTCCCTGTTTACTCATACGAACAAACTCTTGACCTTTCTTATCTTTAAATATAGCAGGTTTACCGGAGGCAACACGGGATTTATCAAACTTTCTTAGTTTGTCTAATGCAGACATTCTAGCTTCATCAACTTGAATATCATGTAACCATGCCTTATGAACCTTACTATCTTCTGATACAAAAGAAAGATAGTTTGTACCCTTACGAACAATCTCACCTGTAATACCTTTTGATTCTACAACATCACCAACATTCCAAATCTTACCTGTAAGATAAGCATCACGTACCTGTTCAAAGTCTGACATATCTCCCATGTCACGCTCTTCACGTATATCCATACCTTTACGAACATCACTATAAAGTTTATCACCATCTTTGAAACTAGAAGGAACTCCTTGTAAAAAAGAATCCTTATCACCATCAGCAGCTGCAGCTCTCATCTTTGATGCAGACATTCCCGATACACCTTCTGCATCAGGATCACGTTCTCCAGCAGATATAACTTGAATGTTATCAAACTCATAAAACCCGTGTGTAGATTCAACTCCATCATATTTTTCTAGTAACTTTGTAAATTCAGCAACACGATCAGAACCAACAACCATAATGATTGATTTGTGTCCCTTGTCAAACAATACCTTTGCAACTTCAAATACATTTCGTGCTTTAGATATCTTTATGTTCTTTGCATACTTCTTATACATCTTCTTCATGTATGCAACTTTTAACCCGTGAGGTAATGGATTCTTTGCTGGATCATTTGAGTGTGTGGGAAATACGGACATAGAAGCATTGTTCTGTTTTGCAACAGAGTCCATTTTCTTTATTAGTTTTTCATGACCTGTGGTTGGTGGATTGAAACGTCCAAGTGTGAAAACTTCCGTATCACCACGAGCTTCAATTAAATCTTTAAATTTACGCATCTGATTTATCTGCCCTAGCTTTTTTAATTCTTTCCATTTCTTGTTTTCTCAATTGCAATGCCATCTTTTTAGAAATTTTATCTATTTTTTTACCATACTTTTGCATTATAAGTTGATCAACCTTAACTTTTTGTTGTAGAGACATATCAGCATATGATGGGTAAAATTTATCTCTAAAAGATTGTGTGGCTTTTTTTCTAGCAGCCATATGAAGTTTTGCGGGATTACGCATCTTGAGTAATGCTTTTTTCTTTTTAAATTGAAATGCTGGTGATCTTGCAAGTTTTGCCATACGGCGACCCATCTTCTTTCGAGTCTGCACTGACATAACTTCAAATAATTCTCTAAATGTTTTCATTTGTCCCATGCCTTTATTGCAGTAAAGTTATTATACGAAAATTCCATACGATCTACTAGTTTAACTGCACCACCACTTACTCTATCAATTGCCACATATCCCTCTGGATTAGTGACTTTAAATCCATTTTTGGTCTTTACAAATGTATCTGTTAAACCCTTAACACTATTTAGTTTCTTTACTATCTGCATTTTTGCATCAACTAATAGATTTTGAAAAGTAATGATTTGTATTAGATTTGTAGTATTTTTTCTAACTTCTCGCATATACTCTTTTTGTTGATTTTTATATTTGTCTTTTCCAGCTGGAGATTTTACTTTATCTATCTGTTTCTTTATAGAATCAAAAACCCACTTCTCATAACCTTTTGCATGAGCAGCAGGATTAGAAATGATTTCTCCTGCACGAACCTTTGAATTATTATAAGTCTTTAAACTAGCACCAGCGAGTGTTCCTGTCATTTGACCTTGCAGTACTAGAAATGACCTTAACTTACTTGCATTAATCTTTTGAAAAGTCTTACCAGTTTGTGATAGTACATCAGTAATTTTCTCTGTCTCTGCGGCAGTAAATGTTGCTTTTCCAGAAGCATCCTTGTATGTTGCATCATCCATCCACACACTAGAAGGTTTCTTCAAACTAGAAATGTCTGCACCAAAGGATGCTTTCATTCCCTGTAGAGTTTTCCCTGTATATGTTGTATGCCATACGATACCTATTTTTGATGTTTTTAATAGTCTACCAAAATCACTATTAACAGGTGCAGCATAAACGATAGTATTAGGCTGAAAAGTATAGTACTTCTTCCCATCAATCGTATCCGTTTCGATATCATCAGTGAACATAAGATCGCCTTGAAGTACTCCCTTAATGCCCAGTTTTGAAAATTCTCGTAATGCAACTTTAAACTTGGAGTTGAGGGTGCCGGATAAATCATCATCTATTTCCTGTTCTGTTTTGTATAATTTAGGATTTACGTTGAACACTGATTTCTTTGCAACAAAGAAGTCACCTGTCTCTGGTTCTATACCCGCAAACATAGCAGGAGCGCCATCCCACTTAACAGTCATATTGACAGAAGATCGACTTGCACCAGCCAACATGTCTCTAAGAGATCGTAGAAAGTTAAGAGCAGCACGACCACCTTCTACACCATAGTTGAGTATCTCATCTTCTAGATGTTCTAGGTGAAGGTTTTTGCCACCCTTGTCTTCTGTGAGTTCTAAAAAACTAATCATTTGTACACCACATGAGGAGCAGCTGCATCAGATTGGGATAATGAGTATGCTGCAATATTATCGCATACTTTATTTGCTATGCGTTTGTTGTCTTCTAACTGTGCAACAAAGAACATACTTCTAAATTTAGAAAATCTCCAATCTGCTCCACTTACTCGACCAATCGTTTTTGCACTTGCTTTTTTAATCCATTTTTCTTTTTGTTCTGCATTACCTTTACCAACTAATCCCACATACATTTGATAAAGTTCTTCTAAAAATGGTGGTTTTCCTTGTGAAGCAAGTGTCTTTAATTGTGCATTGGTATAAGGAAACTTTGTTAAAGTAGTATTATTTATCATAATAGCTTCTAATACCCCACCGCCTATCTTACCAGCACCCACGCCTGCTCCTGCTCCTTTTGCCTCACCCTGCCAAGAACTTGCAGTAGCAAAAGTTCGAAGTTGCATCCTTTGTTTTCCCAATCCAATGTACAAATCCTTTGAACTGAAATAATCCTTCGGTTTCTCGTAACCTCCATATTTTACTGGCCTACGAATAAATCCAGTTATATTTTTCTCTTCTATTGTGACACTCCCAGACGCTAATTTCAAGGAAATACCAATTAAATCTCCACTATCGTACCGTTCTTTTAATTCGTTAGTAAGTTCTCCCAAAGTTGAAAATTGGTTAAAATCAAAAGTCGTACCATTTTTTACTGCCCATATATCAGCTGGTGTCCATTTATTGATATTAGAAAATGGTTTAGGTTTTTCTGCTTTATTTAATTCCTTAAACCTATTCTCTATTTCCTTAACAAAAGCAGAGCCCCTGTGCCAAGTATAGTTTGTTCCCTTTATATTTTTCTTTAGTGCATTACCAATTAGAATACTAGAGTCCATCCATGCTTGTGAAAATCCATTTGCGATTGCATCCAAAGATTGATCTACATCAAATGCAGAACTATACGTTCCCCAAGAAGATGCATCCAGTTCATCTCCTACTGATAGTTTTGCTCCACCAAATATAGCAGCTGCATATATGCATTGAGCACATTCCATCAAACCTGTCTGTTCAGCACCGCCGCCTGAACCCTTACCACCACCAAAAGCAGCAGTTTTTAATATATCGTTAAGTTTAATTTTATCACCAGCATCAGTAACAAATGCTGGTTTATATCGTGACGGGCGAGTTTCAAAAGCAGAGGAATAATCACCACTTTCAGCAGCAATTCTATCAGTATCAGATATCCAATTTAAGGTTACTGATCCTTTAGTGGTTTCTAATTTAGTTTGATTTTTGATAGCATCAAAAAGAACTGTTGATCGTAATTCATTAGAACCAGGCAATTCCTTTTGTAATACTTTTATATTGATACCTTTAACAGCTTCAAAAAGACTTTGAACTTTATCGACAGGGGGAATATACGACTCATCTCTGGGTCTTAACTGTGATACGTATTTTTGTAGCGACATCCAAAGTTCTCCATATATACTATAATGTATTTATAAGTTTAATGTATTACCTTTTTTTAAAAGAAATCCTCTAAATTACCACTCTCTTTTGCAGCAT
>Ga0209815_1000192_pt1 | contig 47099 bp, 45 predicted proteins | sample CoawatmetaG00DNA_FD_187507 | JGI IMG/M metagenome (GOLD analysis project Ga0209815, IMG submission 187507) | Marine microbial communities from the West Antarctic Peninsula - Coastal water metaG002-DNA (SPAdes) (version 2) | ecosystem: Environmental > Aquatic > Marine > Coastal ...
CGGTTCTTCGGCATCTACAGGGAACCTCAACGTAAAAGTCTCATCGTTCTCGACCGCCTTCATAAACTCATCGCTTATTTTGACAGACACATTCGCACCGGTAACTTTCGTTAAATCGTGTTTCATGGTAACAAATTGTTCGATGTCCGGGTGCCTAATATCCATGCTGAGCATCAAAGCACCACGGCGTCCGTTCTGTCCAATCATCCGGCACACATACGAGTAAAGATCCGCGAAGCTCCATGCCCCACTTGTCGTTCCAGCGGAGTTGTTGACAGCCGCGTTCTCCGGACGAAGGTGAGATAAGTCGAGGCCTACACCGCACCTTCTTTTGAAGAGATTAGCGAGGTCTTTTCCGGAATCCATAATAGAAGATATATTGTCTCCCGGAGGACCCACGACTACACAGTTGGACAGGGAGACGTTAACGTGGTTATTCCCAATTCCCATCATTGGTGATCCTTGCGGCACAATATAATCAAAGTTCTTTAGAAGATCAAATATCTCTTGTTCCGACATTGTACGCAGGCCATTAAACTTCTTTTCTACTCTAGCGAACTCTTTAGCTAACCTCCTGTGCATGTCATCCGGAGTTTTCTCTAGTAAGTTGCCTTCTTTGTCCTTAAGGCAATACTTTGTCATCCAAACGTTCGTCGCTAACTCATCGTCACCAAAATAGTTTAGTGTTTCTTCCTCTACTAGCTTTTTGTTGTACATCTTACTTCTTCCTTTCTTCCCATTGTGTATAAACTTTCTTCATCTCTCTCTGCTGACGTTTTACTTCGCTTTCTTCCATTTCATCAATAGTCTCGTCAGTGGACTCTAAGACTTCTATCTTAACGTTTGAAGTATCAAAAAGTAGAGGGAAGACCATCCCATCAGGCCCATTACGATTCTTCGCAACATACATTTTTCCAGTATTCGCAGTCTTATCTTCCTTTGTTCTTGAAACTGTACAGATGAAATCAGATACAAAGCATTTGTTAAACGCTTCGGAAATAGCTTCCATTGTAATCACTGCTTGGTTCAACCCGGTCCTGTTCGTCTGTGACGCCGTCCAAATCGGACACTCATACTCTTTTGCGATACCTCGCAACTCTTCATAAATAGACTCTAGTTGATTCCTTTTCTCTTTATAATTTGTTGTAGGCTTAAGAATATCCGCGTAATCGACAATGATTAAATCAACTTTTTTCTCTCTTTTCAACAACTTATCTAAAGAAGCACGTATAGTATTTGTCGATGCAGCTTTTGTTGGGTATTCCTTAATAAAAAGTTCTCCCTTCACATTTAGGCATGTTTCCTTGATTCTATCTTTAAAGGCAGTTAACCCAGAGAGGGGGTAACCAGTAATACAACTATCATACCTCTGTCCTATGACCTCCTCAGATAGCTCCATAGTGTAATGAGCTACAGTCTTACCCGCCATGACCGCACTTGACCCTAAGTGGACAAGCGCATGAGATTTGCCTGCCCCCGTTGGAGCCACGACGACCCCAAGTTCTCCCTTCCCAAGGCCACCTTTCATTACTTTGTCTATCCGGCCCCACCCCGTACTCACCGGGTTTCTGGCCTCAAAAAGGTACCGTAACTCAAAATCTTTCTTGTAATCGTGTCCGTGGTCGTTGTCGATCCCCAGTTTGACCGCCACATCTATTACTTTTTTAATTTCTTCGAATGAAGAATTATCCAGCAGCCCTACCGAGATCATCATGGCCTCTTTGAGCTTTTGCTTTTTACAAAAATCCAAAGACGTGTCTTTTACATATTGACGGTCTTCTATTTCCTTCGTGCGGACTCTCGTGAAAAAGTCTCTAACCTGCTTCTTTATAAGATCGGGTTCTCCACCCATCTCCGTTCTCAGGATAGAGTCGAGGATCTCATTACTTGGGTGCACATTATACTTATCTTTGTATTCGAAGATAAGTCCAGAGAACACCTGTAAGTACTTTGATTCAAAGAACTTGATATCTAATACTTCCTGCATCTGCTCAGAAAATGGTCTGTCCTCCAGCATTAGCTGAACCAGTTTTTCTTGAAAGTTTTTTCCATATAAAGAAAAGTCTTGTTGCAATTTCCCCTCCTAATTTTGTAGTAATATACGTCAATAAAGACTATTTGTCAATCAGAATCTTGTTAAACCGCTGAAAAAGATCTGCCCAGCTAGTTTCTCCAAATCCATCTTGACTCATCATCTTGATAACCTCTGTCTTGTTAAAAAACAGGTTATCGCTCGCTATTATTGCTCGTATCTTCATCTTAGTGGACACGCTTATACTGGGAGAGCTAAGCTGCATCATCTTATAGTTCTGTCTGACCAAGGCTTCCTCGTTCAATATCGATGTATATGCTTTTACGCCATCGATGTTCTCCCTACAGTGCTCAAAGATGTCGCTAGCTAAATATTCTTCCTCATCCTCAAGAAAAGGAAAGCGCTTTTTGATTGTCGCAAGTCCGACGCCTTTGGCTCCGGGTAAATTATCGTTTTTGTCGCCCGCTATCGCCCGAGCCAGCGCAAAGTTGTTAGGGTGGATACCGTATTCGTCCACAACTCGTTTCACATTGAGCACTTGTTCCTGTGTCGGCCTAAAGAGTACCGTTTCTTCATCCAAGATCTGTATGAAGTCCTTGTCACTAGAAACTACTACTTTTTGCCATCCGGAGTAGTCTTCCAATTTTGCGGTGAACGCTATAAGATCATCTGCCTCAATGTGCTCGAACAGTAGTTGAGTGACCGGCATGTAACTTAGATATTCTACAAGGCGTGTTTGTTGCCAAACCTTGTTTTGGACTTCTTGGTTCTCGGTCAGGTTTCTTACCTGTCTGTTAAGGCGGATAGGACTCCGTCCTTCCTTGTAATTTTTATTAATGCTCTTACGTCGTTTAGATCCCCCGGCACCGTCCCAACAAATAACGATCCTATCAGGCCGGATCTCTCTCGTAAGCTTCTGGAGTATCTTGAGAAATCCCTTCATACCTCCGATAGGATCACCGTTTGTAGACAAGGAAGGGTCTACAATATAGGCTCGGTAATAAGAGTTAAGAGCGTCTATAAAGAGAACTCTCTTATTTTTTGTCTTGGATTCTTTCAACTCTCAGAATCCTGAACGCTGCGACACCCTCTATCTTCTTCGCTGATAGGGCTAACTTGTTCATATGCAACTTTAAGCTTGGGTTCGTTAAGAAAAATTTGAGGGAACATATGGTTATCTCCGTTTCTTCGCTAAGGCTCTTAGATGCTACCGAGATGTTTACAATGGTGACTCCGCACAGTCCCCTCATCTCGTCTAAAATCTCTGTAATATTGCGGTCTTTAGTAGACTTTATTGATACATCCGCTTTGTAGACATCATACTTTAGTGCTTCAGAAATAACTTCTCTTACTTTTTCCTTTAAAAACATACGTTTAACCTCTAAGCATAAATAGTATAAAGTTCTAGTATAAGCTCACTTACTGCGCATCCACATTATAAAAGTCCGAGGCGTCTCCTGTCCTATTATGGAATTTTAAAATAATTTCTTCTTCCATAATCTCTAGGATACGAGTTTTAAATTTCTCGTCTTTCAACTTCTCATTCCAACTGGCTCCCTGAAATTTCTCTTGCGTCCCGTCCTTATAGGTTATGGCGTGCCAGGGTCCTCTTGTTTCGAAATGCTCCGAAGACTTAATTGCTTCAAGCCAGCTTTCTTCATCTTGTACTCTTACTTCATCTCCCCAGAGAATCTTAAACGTGCACTCCCTGGCTTGAGTCCCGAACTTAGACTTCTCTAACCTCGCCTTAACTTCCGAACCAACTCTAAAGCCGTTTTCGTCTTTGACAAAAGAAGCCTTAGCCTTACGTCCAGTTAGCCAGATGCGTAAGTCATATGCATAATGCATGGCTTTGCCTCCAGGAGTGAAATAAGGCGTTGTCATCGCCTCTGCAACATTAGACGTAATGTTGGTCTTAAGCTGGTTTAGCACGAGTAGTGTAGCCTCCGCGTTTGCAAGCGGTATTGTTAGCTTTGCCATCCCCTTAGACAGGATTCTAGGTTTTACCGCCATAGAGGAAAGGGGATTGAAGTCCCCTTCGATGTCAGTAATCGCTGGAGTTAACGCCAGACTATCCCAGATAAAGATCATCCTATTCTGGTTGCTCCCCAAAAGTTCCTCGATGGTCTCTAGAACAAACTCTACACTCTCTGCTTGAATATATAAAACTTTTTCAAGGTCGCAACCCGCCTTTGTCAAGAACTCCGGGTCAATCGCGGATTCAGAGTCAAAGTAGATTACATCTATGTCTTGTTTCTGTGCGTTCGCTGCTATCTGGGCTGCCACATAGGATTTCCCGGTAGACTCCAATCCGGCGATCTCAGTTATTTTTCCAACAGGGATCCCAGCCAACCTTCCTTTACAGATAATTGAGTCAAGCCACCTAGATCCTGTTGGTATCCAGCCCTTCACCTGTGTTGGGTTATCCTGTGTCAGATTATATGCCAGGTCATACCCGGCTTTCCGATTAATGATCTTCCGCATCTCATCCATGCTAAGTCGACCTAAATTCGTATTTGTTTCTTTTTTGCCATGTCTTGCCATTATAAAATCCTAGTTATAGTAAATTGGCAACGCGAGATGTAGAGCGGAGGGGGACCGACAAAACACCTCGCGTTACCGTCGCGCCTACGAGTTAACTAACTCGTTAAAGGCACTGTCGACAGAGTTGTCTTTGCTAGTAGGGGCGGTACTTATTGTACTAATCCCCGTAGACGCAGACATCTCCTCATCGATGCTAGTCATGTAATCATGTAACATCTTCCCAACATCCTCTGGACTAGGACGCTCAAACAAGGTTGTCACATCAGGAATTGCGTCCAGAAGACGCGCAGACTCGTCACTGTCCTCAACCAAAGGAGACGTGCGGCGGCGTGGTGTAATACTTGTCTGCGGAAACTGCGCCCCTGCCGGTTTCCCATAAGCAATAACCAAATCCGTGCCGCTGTCGACATCAGTGATGTCCCCATAATCCGGGTTCAAAACCAAGTTCAGCAACTCCTGGTACGCAGTTTTACCGAAACCCCAGATTCGGACCCCTTGTTCTTCCTCTCCTCTAACGAGCACAGGTGCGAAGAATCGCTGTCGGGCAGTAAGGTTCTTCGCCATCTTGACGCTATCAGGATCTCCCTGCTTGTAAAGAGTACGAACAAAATCGTCAAGCGGACACTCGTCTCCAAAATTCTTCTTCGGACTCAGAAAGGGTGTGTTACTACCAAGATTGTAGTGGAACCAAAACTCCTTAAATGGGTCTCCATCCGCAGTAGGAACAATGCGGATCGTTTGTTCCCCGTCCTTTGGACGCCAAAAGTTATTCTTCTCGGAACCCTTGCGGTTCAAGGACGCCAGCTTCTCTTTCATTTTAGACATGTCAATACCCATGATAAACTCCTTTTAATCAATAGGATAGAGTATGGTTAGCAAATTTTCCAACCATCTCGATTGTGAGTACACTCTACTCTAAAAAAAATCGTTTGTAAAGCTATAAATCAATTTTTTGTCCCTGCACATAGGACGAGTGAACGGCGCAGTAAGCATAATCCTGTTCATATTCAGTAGGATAGATCGCGAATGAAGCTCGTAATTTTTCTTCATTCTTAGCTTTAACTAAGGAAGTTAATTTTTGTAGTAAGGCCCCATCCGTCTTTAAACGTTCATTATTGATCGCGTAATAAAAGACTATCTGCCTAGGGTGTTCAATCTCGCAGAAGGATCTCATTTCCCCGGTGTCTACGTCCACCAACCCAATGGAGGAGATTCTACACATCGGCAGCGGGTCAGTAGATGTGTCGATAGCGGCGTCTGTGTTCACACAAATATTGATCATGTGGATAGTTGAAACAAGGAGGCGGTTAATAGTATCGGTGTATCCGATAACGGGAACCTCTCCAATGGCCTGTTCTATTTTAGAGTTCTCGACAATATATAATCTCTCCAGCATCGCAGATCTCGCGTACTGTTGTAGAACATTAAAAACTACATTATGTTGTCTCTCTTTGAGTTCAGAGAGTAAAGACGTGTCAGGCTTGATATAAAGAACATAAGTTGGGTGGTCTTTGAGCCTTTCTAAGATACGCAGGCAGGCTCCAGAGATATCCCCCGATCCCCCCACTATAAATAATATTGGGCCGCTTATCTTTTCAAAAAATGCTTTTTTTAGCCTCGTCTTCGATTCGTAATCTTCATGTGTCTTCTGGGGGGTTACATAGAGATAGTTATCCTCCGTACTTTTTTTAGAGTTTATCTTATGAACCTTATACTGTGGGTACTCAGTAAACTGGTGAGCTATCGCGCACCCCGCATCACCTAATCCGATAATAGTTTCCATTATAGCCTCTTCGTTTTCATGGAGCCATAGTCTTCTCCTACGCTCATGTTTATTTTAAATTTTGCCAAATCAGTCTCCGAGAATGCCTCAACGATCTCTCCTAGAAGGGGTCTGTCCTCTATACTAAGATCTATGATAAGGGAGTCATGAATAGAGAAAGCCACATAGGACTTTTTGCCCTTTAACAGATTCGCAACTTTTATCATACAGCGTAGGAACAGGTCGCTCGTAGTGCTTTGTACAATGTAGTTGAACGCTCTTCTTTCATCTACCTCGATACTTCGATCAAATGGGGTTAAAACTCTGGTTCCATCGAAGTACTTGTCTGTTATTTTCTGTCTTTGGAAGACCTGTTCTAGTTTCTCATTCTTTGCCAGGGGGTTATAGAGCCATGCAAAGACTTTTTTCTTTATGTCTTCGCGAGGTTCCCCGGAAAGAAAAACCTCCTTGGCAATCCATTCGTGTATATCCTGCTGCGGTTGCTCTACACCGGAAAGTGCTAATATAGTGCGTAACTCTGCCGCATTGAAGTCTAGCTCGACAAATAAATCGTTATTAGGCTTGATCAGGGATCTGAAGTCTTTATCAAGCGTCAATATCGGAAAAGAATTCTTTTTTGTAGTGAGCCTTCCCGTTCGTGTCCCCGCGATATCATATTCAACGTTCGGGGACAGGAGATTCACTTTTTTAAGGAAAGCGCGGGTTTTCGGCTTAGCAAAAATATCCTTCAATCCGTTAATATCAATGTTTAGTTTCTTATACCGAATATTGTACAGAACCTCAGAGAGGCCGAATAGAAAATCATAATTTTTAGGCCGCTCATGTGTATCAAAAACATGTTGAGATATCTGATTTTTGATATCACAGTATTCTAGGAGGAATCGGTCTTGAACCAGGTCAAAAAAGCAAAGCTCGTTCATGTCAATAAGGGAAATCTCGAAAGAGCGCTGTAATGAGCGCAGCTTTTTATTTATGTTCGCCCACCTCTCTTTTAAGTGGGGTGGGCACGCGTCTTCTAACGAACATCCAACGCAGTATAAGGATGCACACTCTAAGTCCCCGGAAGCATAGGGTACATACTTCCAGGTCTTCGTAAGACCCGGAGGTACGCTCTCAAAGTCTAGTTTCCCGTCAGTGTAGACCGCTACACATTCTTTTTTGTCATCTAACGTCTGAAATAGCATTTAAACCTCTACAGTAATGCGCCTTTTTACTTCTAGGTCACTATAAACGGCTCCGACCACCAAGTCAATAGAATTATTTTTTAAGCTTCTCGCGTATATCGACGTTAAGAGAGCATTTGTCTCGGCTGTAGAAATGTCAATCTTTTCTTCCGCGAGCCTTAGCCTAAAGTATAGTTTCACCCACTGTTTTATTCCATAATCTGCTATCGCTTTATTCTTACTAACTGTTGTTCTCCTGAACTTCTTGATCTTTAGCGTGCCAGAAGAGATAGAACCAATATATGAGCCTCTTTTTGGGCAATTTTCGTTAAAAACCAACTCAGGCCGGGTGGTCTCGGGCTCTCTTGCTACGTATGTATTGTAGAATGTTGCAGCGTGCTTGATCAGTATATTGATATCTAATAAAACAGTCCTTATATAACGGTCATCAAACAAACCAAGCTTTGTTATTCCGTGCTGTTCCATAAAAATCTGCATTCTTGGCGAAGAGATATTGGCAATAAGTCTCCACGGGACATCTCGATCGATAACAAACCCAAAATGCTCGGCTGTTTTTGAAAAATTATCAAAATTTGGGTTTTCGTAGAAGTCACTAACCTTTCGGTTCTCCTTAGACTTGCTAATGTTCTCTATCTCTATAGCGAGCCCTCCGTTTAATATATTGGAATAGACGCTTCTAGTAAAGCCGGTCCTAGTTATCGGGTTTTCCATGACTACTTGATATAAAAAGTCTTCGAAATGTTTCATGAATTCGTTGAAGTTTGCTATCTTTTCTATCAGGCCCCTTGAGTTTAGGTAGCCAGTGAAAGACTCAAAATAAGTTTGCATATATGCTTCGTGAGTGTTGTTGATACTTTCGTATCCTCTTTTAATCTTCAAATCAACGAGAGAGCCAACATTTGTCTTTATTTTATTATGGTTCTTGGCGACACCGTAGTAAATGGCCATGGCATCAAAGGCATCATGAACAAATTTAGTTACAAAGACCGGATTTGTACTATTATTGGTCATGACTAGATGGCCACTACTTAGCCCATCCTGGTAATTCCCCATCATATTCACCGTATTAAATTGGAAGTCTACAAGTCCATAAAGCCCTTGTATGCCACGAGTGGAACCCACATTGGTTATATTCCGGCGGAGGAGGTACTCTATTTCCTCGTTCTGCCTAGAGAAAAAAGCGGTGCCAGCTTTCATGCCACCTTTGTAAAGTTTTGCTGTTCTATCAACCAACTTATTCAGCCCCCGCTTCATAATTAGCTTCTATAGAGGTTTGGAAACCTCCAGAGGAGTCTATATTGCTCTTGACCTTTGTAATCACGTAATAACCACCTATTCCAAGGCTATTGGCAATATTGGTTGCTGTAACAACAGATCTCACCGGACTTCCGAATGGATTTCCGATTCCAGGGAAGCTAGGCGATATATATACAATCATGCCAGGATAAAAAATAGTATTTCCAAACAAGGATACGTCAGCGTTATGAAATTTTAACATCCTTCTAACGCTGTCGTCACCCTCCTTGCTTGTTAGGACAGCATCCGCAGCCTCTTGGAAATAAGTGATATCGTTTCCTTTAAACTTAATGCTCCTTGTTAATCCCTTGTTGTATCCGGTACCAAGAGTCATTATGTTGCTATCTTCTTTGTTTCGTTGCTCTTCAAACTTATTAAAACCCTTCATTGCTGTTTTCGAATCTATAAAAATGTAGTAGTAAGAACTAAGATTTTCGATAGTATAGGCTCGTTTGCCTTTTGCGGATATATCCGTCCCGTTAAGCCTATCCCCTTTTTCTAAAACGCTGCCTTTAAGATTATTCATGATCTTACCCGTAGTATTGTAAACTTGACCCTTCACTGTATAGAGGTCTGAAGCTTCCGTGTCCTCTTGACAGTCTGCTCCCAGTGCAGGAAGAATTAGTTTATCAAGCATATTTTGTACGAATTTGCCAACATCATAAGTTACCTCCGCAGATTCCATAACTTCCGTAAGGTACCAATAGCTAAAAAGATCCAAAGAGACCGGAATGTCTGCAATGGATATGTCGTCCCCCCTGAAAGGTCCTGCCTCTGTACTCGCTGAACCAACAATCATATTAAACTTTTTTATATATGCATTTTTACTAATGCTTCTGAGGCTGTACACCCTACTCATGATAGTGTTGAGAATAGTACCAAAAGTTACAAAATGTATATTATATCCCCCCTCCGCACCAAAACGTCCGTTGGGGCCGCCTGCGGCAGGGAAATTTCTAGCGTCGTTTTTTCGGGCACTCCTACCTCTAAACGCACGATTAACGGAACTTATCAGATTTCCTCCGAGTTCCCGCTGGGCTTTGCCCGGATCTTTAGGATCACTACTCAGTATCTGTTGAACGGTAAAATCGTCTTTTTTCACCATTACGTCGTCCGTTTTTCTCAGTGACGGAGTTAAACTTTTGTTTACATTCTTATTTTGATAATGGGACAGCGAGTCTTTAGGTATGTCGACTCTAAAAACAATGCCCTCGTTAAATATTTCGTCTAGGAGGCCATCGTGGTTTATTAACATTCCCTGTTCTTTTATCTTCTTTATATGTCTTTTCGCTTGGTCTGCAAATTTTTGTAAAATCCTTTGGCGTTTGGCTGCGGAGCCGGCTTTGGTCCCAGAGAAACCGACGAGAAAGTCGAAGAAGGTGTCGTCGTTGGTACCCTGCGTGGTCGGTGAGGCGTCCCCTATAATCGGGGGTACACATGCATTTCTAAGGGGGCCTTGTATAGAGTCTAAGGAGGGTCCAGTCTGCCCTGGTGCGCTTAGTGCATTGATAATAATCGTCGAAATGTGGTTGATAAAAGATTTCCTAGGGTCATCAAGAGAAACGCCAAGATTTAGGTCAGCCACCATAAGGTCTCTATCCATTAAATCAGTTAATTTAAAGGAGCGCCTGTGAACTCCCGAATGCCCAATAGAGGACACCGCGTATTCTGCCGTGGCAATCTCAAGGTCGTCGGCCCCATCGCCTCTACTAGGATTTATAAATATATCAAATTTGAGACCAGACAACTTATCGTTTAGCCAGCCTCTATATTCTACAAAAACTTTTAAAGAACCATCTTCATTGACCTCATAATTGAAGCTCGTGACCATCAAAAAAATTGTTAGTTTGGCAGATTTTGCTGCTTTTTGTATTTTTGTTGCCCTAATGGACCCGGCGATAGTAGACAGGTCGTCCGGAGTTTGCCAACCCACTTCTGCTTTAATCGCGAAGCTCTCTCTTCCTGCGGGGTACGCAGCCAAATCGGAATAGCTATATATTTTATCACCATATTTAAAGTCAGATATGAAGTCAGACATTGATTTAAAAAAATATGTTGCGTTACAAACTACAATCTTTTCCGCTGTTGCATAGTCTTGCCCTTCAAAAGAAAATGAAAAAGACTCTATTCCCGCGTCATCTCCTCTTGCCCTTTTGCTCATAGTAAGCATTGATGGGTCTTTAAAATCGTTATGAGTCCCAAACTTAAAAGGAACAGAGGCGATCTCATTCAAAGCTGTCTTACCGCTCCCCTTATCATAAAAGACTTTAGATAGTTTTATTCTTGGATATAACATAGACATCTCCAAAGAAGTAAGATCTGCGAAAGCCCTCTGCCCTTTGTGGAAGGTCATGTTATTTGTTGCTATAAAGGGTTCTCCCTGCAACGAAATAAAATGTTCATAGTTGAACTCCTTAATAGAGGTATTCTCAATTATTTTATTAAAATTGCTAGTCAAAAAACATTGATCTTGGAACCTTCTTTCTATTTCTATAGTTTCAACAGAGGGGCTCTCTTCTTCTGCCTCTGGAGCCTCTAATACTGCTGTGTCAACTGACTGGTCTCCTACAATCCCTTTTATCGATGCCTGTAGGATGGCCTGGCTTAAGACGCGGTCATCCATCCAAGCTATAAAGTTCAACATGATTGTTGGTGTAGGCTGTGGTTTTCCCAGTAGTTCTCTATCGAGGATTTTAAGATATTCTGTTGTCCCAAAACCAGAGTTTGTTGCCGCATTCTCGAATTCCTCGCGGCTTAGACGATGGACCTCTCCCATGGCACCCACCATCTCATCGTGGGGGCGGAAGAAGAGGAGGTCAATCCATCCAGTGGGATTTGTGTTTTTATCATAAAACGGGTCGAACCCCGCCTTTATTAGGTGTTCCCTGTGTTGTGCCTCGTTGGGTATTTTTTCAAAAAAATAGTCTGTCGAGGTTTCCGGAGGTCCCGAGCGGACGGTTGGGACTGGCAAATCCAGAGCGACGACCTGTTCTTCATCGTTCTCAGACGTATTCTTCTTAACAAAAGTATAGAACATCTTCGCTTGGCTTTGTGGCGAATTTGAGTTGTCGGCGTAGGTGAGTCTCCACTTCCTATACTCGGCAATAAACCCCTTTAAGCGTTTATAGTCTCTGTCAAGCTCCCCCCTCTCTAATACTTCCTGAACATTCTTGTACGCAATATTTAAGTTAGTAATTGCCTCCTTCTCGTAGTTCGTTAAGTTCGGAATAACTACATCATGGTATTTTATTCCACCCGCCGAGAGGGCAGACCTTAGTGCCTCTTCGTCGTCTGTATACGAATCGCCAGCCGCGTTTACAACCTCTTCGGCGTCTTTGAGGGCCTCACTAGCCGCCAATTTGGCGTCATCCCATAATCGATTCATCGCTAAAGTGCCCATATTAAACTCCCAATATTTCTAGTATTAAGTCTAAGTTTAGAGGTATTGAAATAGTGTCTCCAAGACTTAAGTGAGACTCGGTAGGTTTTTGATTAAAGAGTGCTATCACCCACCATAGTTCCTGGTCTCCATAGTGCTTATAAGATAGTTTATAAAACCGATCCCCCGTGGACCAAGTGTGTCGTATTAGGTTCAAGCCGCTAACCTGCGCATCAGTCGGGTAATTTAGTGTGGGAGTCTTAAAAATTGTTAAGTCTTTAAGATTTCTATTACCCAAAGCTGATTTGTAATAGTTTTTTAATACTTTTATAGTTTCTCTGTTGTCGTATCTAACACCCATTGTTTAATGTATCCTATTCTTCTTCCGGTATACCGTGCATCTCTTTCCACGCCCCTGGTTCCAAGAATTTATTGTTTGAGCCCTGTCCTTTTCTAAGCGCCTTCGGCAACGAGACTGTTGCTGCCTGGTAGGTTCCATCTTCGTTTTGCTTAACTATTTCTCCCATAGAAAACGATGCATCAGTTAAAACTGAATCATCCGACCCGTATGGGAAGTTGGTTTCTTCGAACTCACCCGCTCTATTCCAGCCGACGTCATGAGTGTGTAAAACGTGCATTGTGCATTGCATCTTAAAGTTTTTTGGAAACAGCGCCCCGTCCGATATAAAGTGCCCACTTTCCATTGTAGGGGAGTGGCTAAATCCGTCTATTGTACAAACAGCACCCCCTGTTTCTGCCCCCGACGATTGCGACGAGACTGAGGCGTCCGTTATTAGATTCATAAATTTTACTTTAAAAATTGGTGCTGTCTTTACCCTCTTCCCGCCCGCTGCCGAGCCTTCGTAAGATGGATATAACATCTGAACAAGTAGAGACAGTTTTCTTTGGTTTTCGGTAGCTTCCTCAAGAGATCCAGCTAGGACTTCCCAAGAAAGATTAATTACCCTCTGCGTATGTTGAAACGTATGGATTGGGTCCATCTTACCGAAGACAGGTGTTCGTTGCCAAGTGCTTTTATATGCGTCTTCGTATTGTGCCACAAAAGCTTTGAACCGGACAGACTCCATGCTAGGGACTTGATAAAACTCTATAAACTGGCCTTTATTCCCTAGATTATCGCTAGCGTCGGCTCCTTTATCGAACCATTGGAAGTTGTCTCCTTTTGCCATCTTTTGTCCCCTATGTCATCCCGTTAGCTTTTAAGCCAACGCTTGTAAGTGTCTTCGATATTCTCACCGTCTCTTCTGCACTGAAAGTGAGGTTCAGGGTTGCGTTGTCTATTACAAAATCCCCCTGGTTACCTCTCTGGGCTTGCGCCGTTGCGGGAGTCGCTCGATCATTTCCTTCAAAGAGTTGGTAAGCTCCATAGGCTGCTGCTGCCACTAGCGCAATTCCGGCAAGAATTGGTAGTATAGTTGCTCCTCCGGCTGCTACCGCCGCTCCACCCCCTGCCGCTGCACCAGCCGCTGCCGCTCCACCCCCTGCCACCGCAACCGTTCCAAGGGCTCCTGCAATACTAGCCGCCGCAGGGGCCAGCGTGAGTAGGGCTGCCTGAAGGGCAATAACCTTGACTGCTAGGTAACCGAAGAAGAGGGTCACACCCGAAAGTACTGCGGTTATCGTTAGTCCCCATTTGGACCAGAACTTCGCTCCTTCGTCTCTCCATTTCAAAAAGCTTTTCGCTAGGTCTAGAGTGCCTTCCAGGACATCTTGGATTAGGTCTCCATAATCGGCAACAAACTCCGCTACAGCTAATTGTAGGCTCTTTAGTACCGGAATTGCCTTAGCCGTTGCTTTATCAAGGGCCTCTTGGCTGGCTTTCGCCTTATCTACTTGTGCCGCGTAACCGTCGTACTCGTTCACACTCATACCAAATAATTTATTGGCTTCTGCCATGTCGGTTATTCCAACAGCATTGGCGATATATTTTTTCTCATATCGATCCATGTCTTTAAAGGCGCCCTTCTGTGCTTGGACCGTGGCTATGATTGTTTTTAGCCTTTCATTCTCAGACATTCTTACAAGTTCTGTGGAGTTTAAGTAGGCCCCTCCAAGCATGGCGTTCAAAGCTGCCACTGACTGTGCCCCTGACTGGAATTGATCAAATTTACCAGCTACTCCCAGCAATGTCTGCATGGAGACCCCAGTGGCCCTTGCTTGCGTTGCCAGATCTTCGAATATTTCAGTCATACCGTCGCCGTGAGCAGCTAAGGTGGGCAGAGCAGTATTTAGTTGGTCGAAAGCTTCTCCCAAACCTATCTTCAAGCCCGAGGCCAACTTTTGGACTCTAAGCGCCATCTGATTCGTCTGCGCCGCTGTTTGTTTTAACCCTCTTTGAAAGAAGGAAAGGACCTTGGTTGTCTGTGAGGTGTCTGCTCCCAGTACAGACATCTTTGAAACAGTTTCCCCAAGTTGTTTTGCGAACACTTTGTTAGTATCCGACGCAAGGTCCATGTTTTTTGCAATTGCACTAGTGGCCTCTCCGGCCACATCTGCCGTAACACCGAGGCGCATATTCTCTATTGATGTTTGCTTGGCGATATCAACATAGGCTTCCGCGCTAAGAATACTTTTATTTATACTGGCCCTCATCTCATCAAACTCGATCGCAACGTCTTTTAGGTTCTTAAAAAGGAACATGGCCGCATCTTGCATCGCAGTCATCGCAGCACCCATAATTGACATGCTTATATTACCAGCACTAAAGCCCTCTTTCATCTCGTCTCTAAATTTTCCAAGCGCCTTCTGACCTTCTTTGCTTTCTTTGTTTAGCGATGCTAGTTTAATAATTGAGCCGGTCAAGCTCTTTTCAAAATTCTTAGGAACCCCGAAAGCTCTCGATAAATCTCTTAGGTTCTTGGCAGCCGTCTTACCGACGTCTTCCATTTCGGACATCTTCTTATTTATTGCAGTTATCTCGGCTTGTACCTTCTTGTAGGCTGCTCCCTCTTCTGCCATCTTTTTAACATGCTTATCCTTTAAGGCGAGTAGGGCGTCCAAGTTATCCTTCTGTTCTGTGCCCGCTTCGACGAGTTTCTGCATCTCTATTATCTGATTAGCATAAGAAGCCGATAGTTCTCGGTTAACCTTAGCCTGCTGGTCTGATATGTCGAGAAACTTTTGCTTCTGTTCGATCGATGTATTTGTTATTTCATTATCTTCAGCCAAAAGTTACCCTCCTATTTGAAAGGCCACTTCAGACCGGTAGCGCTTTGAAACTTGGTGACTGCCTTATCAAGAAGGCCCTTGTTGTTTAATGTTCTAGAATCCGACAAACCGTGATTTTTATAAGCTTCCATATATTTCTTTTCACTGCTTAGAGCGTTTGTGAAGGATTTGATCTCCGAGGGCGTTCCCTTTAATTTGAGAGGAATCCCGAGATCATAACCGAATAACCTTTTTAGGCCCATTTCCGCGAAATAGCCAAAAGCTTCTAAGAAGCCTTCATTTAGCTCCGTAGATCTTTTTGCTGCGCCTAAATCAATTACTTTTTCTTCCATTATCGGGCTCCTTCTAAATAAATAGTTTATAACAAATTATTTAGCCTTTGTGGCCTTCTCCATTGCTTTATTTTCTTTGTCAATTTGTTTGGTAAGACGATGAAGAAACCATGCACGTATTTTTATCGGCAGGTTATAAACTTCAATAAAGGACCAGTGCCCATGATATTTTAAGAAGAAGATTTGCTCGTATACATTTTCTATATAAGTGTTATCTAGGCCAAAAGAAGTCCGCTGTGAGCGGCACCTCCATTGTTTGCTCGTGGTTACATTCAGAGCAAGTAAAATCTTGTTTCATATCTATATCAGGAACAAAACTAGTGTATGCCCCTCTCAAAAATCTAGAGTCGAAGGCCGGGAGGGAGTCAACAAACTTACTTATCGACCCCTGATCGTCTTCTCCGTTCACCGAACAGATCATTCGTTTAAGCTGCGTTGTCAGCGCGTTCCCAGACAACTTATTCTTCTTCCGCTTTTCCCCTTGTTGGGTGATAAACCTTTCGTCAGCGCCAGTTAGAGGTTTAACCTCAACTATTGCCCTACTCCTAGGTAACTCTACCCTAAAGGTGTTATTCTCGGTCAGACTGACCATGAGGTCTTCGTCCTCTTCGAATTCTTTAATATCGATTTCATCTAAATCGAACATAAAATCTACAGGGCTATCACACGCAGGACAAGAGACCCGTGTTTCATATTCATTGCCGTATCCGCTGATCCTGGCCGCCACCACTAGGGCGTTCTTATCCCCTATGAGCAGGCGTTCTAGGTTGATGCGTTTATCAACGATTAAGCTCTGTAGTAGTCTATCGACCACTATGCCCTTCTTAATCAGAGACTGCGACGTGAGGATATCCTCTTCCTTCGCCGTCATAAAACGCATTTCCACCGTTTCTACGTTATGTAATGGGTGTTCCTCTGGATAGAATTTGCCCCTCGAAGGGATGTCTACCAATTCTGTTGGGACAGCGAAGGAAAGAGGATCTCCTTGCTGTGCTCGGGTTTGAGGCTCCGGAACATCTGTTGGGATGTTCGTTCGGGCCTCATTCCTGCTTGAACTCATGTTTACCTCGTTAGTTTATTAGTTCTCAGTTACTCAGTTACTCAGTTCCGCTTGAAGGCGAACTTGTTGTTTCGTATGTAGCAAAATCATATCTTAAGCCAACAGTAATGTCAACAAGACTATCATCCTCATAGCTCAGATCTCCCCAGTTCACCCTGGAGACAAATGTGTTCTTTAATGTCCATGTGTCAAGAATATCATTCACTCCACCCGGCCCTACGTGCGAAATCGTCACCTCGTTCATAACCTCTGTTGCATTCTTCTTAGACACGGTGCCAGATTCTGCTTCACCTTGGCTCGTAGGGGGAATGTAGCCCGATTTAAGGAGTACTTCGTACATAGTTGCTGTTGAGTCAGGTTGAAGAGGGTCAACTAATACAACTTCGATTTCATTCCAAGTAACGGTTCCGGGATAGTAAAACTTGTGATTCAAATAAGTATGTTCGGTAACATTGATGTCAAAGCTTGGCTTTGCTCCGGACTTTACAATCCAGTGCTCGATACCACCGAGTGATAAAATAAATCTTGATTTTCTCTTTGGCTCGATGCTCTGGTCTGACCAGAATGAAGTTGACCCCATGTTGCTAATTCTCCTCTATAACTTAAATAGATGTTTGTTTTGTTTTAATCTTCGAAAGATGCTCCACTATTAGTAATTGTGAAGTCAATAGCGATATATTCTACAGCCTTTGTAGGCTTCAAGAAGATCTTCGCATAAATGATATTTCTATCAACTAGGTCAGGAGTTGTGGTGGTGCTGTCTAGCACAACCTTGAAGTCATCCAGACCGAATCTAGCTTTGATGCTAGCCAAGAACGGATTAACCTTTCCAGTAAACCTGTTCCATGTTGTAATCGTGTTCTGGTCGAACAGAACACGATTGGCCATTCCCGAAATGCTCTTTTTGACATAAATCATCAGTCTTCTGACGTTGATTCTGTCTAGAGAAGAAGGTGTAACCTGTAGCGTCTTCTGCCCGAAGATTACAATGCCCTCGTTCGGAAATGATGCAATCGGATTGATGTTCGCATCATAAAGAGTGTCGCGATCATCAGAAGTTAATTTCTCAGAAACCCCAACTACAGGAATTCCAGCGTCTCCCTTCGAGAGACCTCCTCTATTAAACCCTGCTGGAGCAAACCATAGCTCCTGTTTTCTCTCAGAGTTAGACATAGCGCCGAGGGCGGCAACAGAAGGCGGCATCCATACATTAGCGTTGTTTAGAGTGTCTCTCATCTGGACCCATGGATAGTATGCACATCCATAGCTTGAGTTGAGACCGCGATTGTTTAGGCTGTTTACCGTCGATTTTACGCTACCCAGGCGGTTGGCCTGCGTCGATGCATTCTCTGTGTGAGGGACATAGCCACCCGCAAGATCGATAACCGCAAGCGCATCGCCACGGTCTTCACAGACATTAACCATATGGCCGGTTAGTCCGCTAGTAGTAACTCCAGGAGCCAAGGCCAGATTGTAATCGACAACTTCAGGATCCTTGGCACTGTCAATGGCTCTCTTGATAGAGTTATAGGCATAGTTGTTTAGTTCGGTGCCATCGCTAGTGAATGTATTTCTAAATGGCTCGGACTCATTAATTCTTAATCCGTCAAACCCTCCGTAAAGAATGGTCGTAAACTTGTTGTATCCGGCAGAAAGTACATCTTGCCATGATCCAGAACCTGCTGTAATTGAACGACCAGTCGCGCGGCTGCCAGAAGTATAATCAACAGAATTGCCAGCAGAAGAACTTAAATCGTCTAAGGAGAAAACCCAAGACCATCCAATCTCATTGGCTACGACCTCACTATCCTTATGACTCTCAGGTAACGACCTTATAATATCTCTGTTTGATTTGTCAAAGTCGTTATAAAAGACGCCGCCCTGTTTTCTAAGCAAGTCTGCTCCGAAATATGCCTGTCTTGGACTTTGGATGTTGCCGTCTAGGGCACCCGATCTCAATGCGACAGAAGGGAAGTCGAACGGAGCGTGAGCGCCCGATGTTTGTGACATTTTCGAGTAGGTGGCGTCGGCTGTAAGACTTCCCGATGGTGTAAGACCGATCCAGCTTTTATCGCCCGATGCAATTGGACTATACTGTCCGCCTGGAATGAAAGACGTTACTCCGCCGACAAATGAAGAAACGTAAGTGTTAACATAGTCTACCGTTCCGGAAACAACACCTGCGCCCACCTTGATCGGGCCAGTGGTACCAGAGATAAATCTCCACGATAAAAACTTAGGATGCCCATACACGCCATAAGGCAAGTAAGCTGGGTCTGTTGTAGCATCGTCTACATCCGTATTAATTTCAACTCTAATAAAGTTAGAGTTGTTGTCGTAACTGCCATAGTTTATATATCTTTTAGTATCCTCGTCCCATTCGACGTATCTATCGCCAATTTTTCTACCGATGTAGTTTTCAGAGCTAGGATTGAGAGAACAGTTCTCGTAAAGCTCTACAGTCTTGAGGGCGCCGTCATTATCTTCTATTTTTCTAACTCTTACCGAGAAGAGCCCATAAGGGTTAGAGTTGTTGGTTGTTGCCGCGATTCCCTCAATAGAAATTTTTATATTATTTTGGTTCCACTCTCCCCATCCTAGAGAATGAATTCGGAATAGTTTTTGCATACTCTCTGGGCTGTACACAGGGCTCAACACATTGTTAGCTTCAACCGCGCTTCCCGCTGTGGCTCTAAGATCCTGGCCAATAAACCAGCCAGTTTTAGACCTTCTCATTGAATAGTAGTGTTCTTGCCACTGGTTGGCCGCAGTTCCGTTCTGTGCCATTGGCAAAATAGCAGCAAACTGAACAGTACCGGAACATTTAGTGTATACCTCTCTCTCGAAAGTCTCTCCTACCCAATAGTTCTCTGCTGTTTTTGTCGTAATGGTTGTGTTCGTCAAAATAGGATTAGTGTTCAATACTTTTCTGATGTACTTATTCGAGTTTCTATCAAAATTAAATACAACATCCGTAGACGCGGTAGCAGCCGCGTCACTGGCACCTGCCATCATTATCAAGCGGAATGTCTTATCCGTGAGGGATTTTACCCAAACAGAAGACCCGGTGACGTCCGGGAAAGACAGGGACCCGAGGTGGACATCGGTGACTCCACTAACCGCTGGAGTCGAGCCAGTTAGCTGTGGGCATCCATCTCTTGTGTAGATAATGGCCCCCAAGGTTCCAGTGACACCGGGACCAAAAACGAAAGGCGACGATGAATTTGCCGTAGCATTTGCATTCGAGCCGCTATCGATCAGCCAAATACCATACGCTCCGCCGCCGCCGATGACGTTCGCTTCGCCCGCTGCTTTGATTTCATTATCAGTTGCCCAGCCCGCTAGAGCGGCACCTGTGCCGGTGCCCTTTGCATTTTCTGCTCCTAACAGTCTAACGACCGTAACAGGGGAGTTATTTGTCAACCAAGCTTGGGCCGCGTATGCTGCATATGTAGGTGCCGAATAATTCCCGTCTCTCCAGACATCAGTGTTTATCTGCCCTGGAATTGGATTTCCGAACACGTTAACAAACTCTGCAAAAGAGTTTACTTGATGGGGCACCATCGCCGGGCCTCTCTCGGTTCTACCAATGACGAGTGGGCCTCGGCCTGTTGGCTCGCTAGGTCTTTGGGAGTTGTCGATCTCATTGATGAAAACTCCAGGTGAAACAAATTTAAACTTCTTAACTGACATGTTGACGTTCTCCCATGAAACAATAATGGTTATTCTCTATTAAATAGTGAATTGGGCAACGAAAAGAATAAAATTGAAGCTATTTCGTGTCTAGAGACTGCGCCCTGTAAAAGGCTTTGCCAGATGTTTCAGGGATGTCTCCCAAGATCACATGTTCCTTGGGCATCCGAACTTCTACGGCATTTTGTGTTTTAACAAGCTTGGGAGGTCCTTGGTTCTTATCATTACCAACCAGATAGCCACGTACTCTGAAGTTCATCGTGGTTAAAAATGTCTTCTCTTGGTCCGTTGCGTCAATAGCATTGGTCTCGAAATTGTGAACAGGCTCCATGAACCCTTCAAAGCGATGGCCGTTCGCGCCCAAGCTAAAGTAATTCAATCCTCTTCCCGTATTCAGGAACGGAGAAGCTATCTCATTCATCTGTTGCTGGTACTCGGTTCTAACATAGATCGTGTACTCCACATCTACATAGATGGGAAGAGGCATTGTAATTGTTTCATAAACAACTTTACTATTCTTTGTTTTAAATGTTTTTTGTCCGTATGTTCTCTTAGCATCAGCATTAGCGAAGTTAGATGTCTTATCCTGCTTTATCCTCCTAGCTATCGTTATTGTTCCCCCCTCCTCATTCTGGGGTAACGCGTTTGCATAGATGCCGCCACGGTTTGCAGGGTCTTTAGTGATGTTACCTCGTACTATAGAAATAACCGGTAGTATAATGTTGCCGTTAAGGTCATGTAGGCTTGGAGAATTTTTTATATGGAACGCTCTTTCCGCAGAAGTCCACACAACAGGGACTCTTTTCCAGCCAGCATTAGTTGTGGAGAAGATATCTAATTCATTCACAAAATTATACATAGATTCATCGATTGTCTCTAAGGTTGAGGGTTCTAAGATCTTTTCTTGGATTTTAGAGGTGTCCTCAACCCCAGTAAATCTATAATCCATCTTCTGTTTATGTTCGTTTTTTTCATCAGACATTGAATAGGCCCTCTCTTGCTCTAGTACAACTAGCAATGATTTCAAACCTATGCTCAATCTGACCGAATAGCTGTCTTTGCCAAGTTACCATAGTGATTTCATAGTATTGTTCGCCATATAAAACAAAGTCTCCTTCTCTTACATATAGGTCTTGTTCTTGAAGAAGTCTCCTCTTGTGGAACTTAACTGTGATGGTGGCGGTCTTATCAACCCCAAAAACATCCGCGTTGCTCTGGCTCCCTCCGTACTCGACCAGAGCATACACCCTCACGGGCGGCAAAAAAGATTTCTTTATAGCCTCCCCGTAAATCGGATGAAAATCGGTCCTCTCAAGGCTTATTGGATAGTAGGCGATCTGTTGACCTATGACTCTCTCAATAAGTTCATCATTGACCTGTTTTACCAGGTCTCTCTCCTTTTGTCCGGCAAAGAGAGGAGGGGGTGGGCTATCCGGTTGTTTCCATTTCGACATTTAACCCACCTATCCCGTGTATATGCCTGATGGCACCACCTTCATTGTGCTATTAACGCTTGCTTGAATCGCGGCATCCTTTTCTGTGAGTTTCGCATACGTTAACTCGTCAAGAACTGTTTTTAGTTCTTCTCTAAGACCCTGTTGCTCATCTTTCGCCTGGGAAAGAAGCTCCGTCGCATTCAGATTAACACTGTCACCCGGAATTGGTATCGTATTACCAAATTTTCCTCTAACTTGCGCTAACATTTCTTTTGCCGACGACAACGCGAACCTTCTAATCCATTGCTTGCCGATACTGTTAATGCTGGCATATGGGATGTTGGCAAAGGGCAGTGTATTCATGTTGTTAACACCATCTGCTCCCCCTGCTTTATCCGAGTCCTCTACCCAAGCGTCTGTTTTCACCGTGAATTGGACCCAGAACTTCGTGGGGGACATCCTAGTTGGAGAGGGGAAGATTTTTAGCTTGTTGTTTTTTAATTCATAAGAATAGTGGGAATTCCTCGTGTAAATCGCATCTTCGTATGCCATCGCTTGCGCCTTATTCTGCCAAGCAGGGATTACCTCGAATGTAGAGTCATCAGAGTACATACCATACGTTGATAGGTTCCCTACGGCGTTGAGGCCTCCGTAATAACCATAGAATCTCCACATTGCATGCGGCGTTTTATAAAAAACTTTCTTAATCATTACTCTGTTCTTCCCAACAGACCCAGTGAAGCTCGATCCATCTGTGCTTCCGTCTACCGACGCGGAATGAATTATTGATTGAAGGTCGTAGTCCTGGTTACCAGGAACGGGAGCAAAGGAAGCCGAGTACTCCGGCAAAGACCCCCCGACTGCAACTGCCTCAGAGACACCGTCCGCAACCCTTTTAGAGTATTCGAAAGTAAATCTTGGCATCTTCAGTTCTGCTCTCGCTCCGTCAAGGCTTGAAGAAAGTTCTCCTACTTTCATTTCCCCGTCTTGATCAAAACTCCCGGTGGTGTTCCCCATCAGGTCCCCCAAGACATTTTTCGCCTGGTGGATATTAACGATGTATGAGTATTCCAACACCGCTTCTTCATAAGCAGTGTAGACATTCCCAACGGTTATCTCGATGTCTAGTACATCGCCTCCTAACTTTTTATAGGTGTAGGCCACTTGGTCGGAGGCTCCCGAGATAAAGTTCTGGTTTAACCCCCCATACTGGTCCGTTAAATAAACTCCAAACGGGTAATTAGAAGAGTTAGCGGCAGAGTTTGTGTATTCGTCACTGCTAGACTCAGCAGTGCTCCCTGTTGAGGTCAAGACTATAGGACTTGGGTTTTGATTTGGGGATAGAGTGGGCATTGCCATGCATGTTGTCTCCTACGCTATGAGTAAATAGTCCGCATTAATACATTTGGAACTTAGAAACAAAAAAGGCCCCCACTTTCGTGGGGACCTTTTTCTAAGCTATATTAGCTCTAAAATTACCCGAGTAGATCTTCTACAATAACAAGACCATACATATCAGGACGCACCATCTTCTTCGCGTAACGGGTCATGACACCCTTACGTGGTACGAAATCTTCCGTACCAAAGATAGTCGGCGTGACCTGTAGAGGCACATACGGGGCGTATACATAGCCACTCTCAAGGAAGCTTGATCCCTTTCGACCTACTAGAATCACGTTACGTGGGAAGTAAGGATCGACATAGACATCGAACTTCTTGCTAATGCTACCTACCTTTACAGCACCTACGGTTCCTCTGTCCTCGTCGTGAGTAACAGAAGCGCGGAATCCAGAAGTGAACTCCATGAGGTTAGCAACTTCAGGTGATACCACCACGAAGTTAGCGCCGCCACGAAGGGTCTTTCTGTGGATTCTAGCGGAGACGTCATTGATTGTTTCAATAAGCGTTTCATACCACTCGGATACCGTACCCGTGAAGTCTGCGCCGAGAAGACTCTCGTTTGCGAGCCCAGAACCGATTGGGGTACCGTCCTCACGATTTACAAACTTACCAGGACGACGTGACCAGTAGAGTGTACCAGCAGTTCCGCCCTTTACGAGGTCCTCAAGAATCTCACGATCGATCTCCAAAGCAATATGCTCAGAAAGAACCGAAGTAAGCTCGACCTCCGCATCAAGGTTGTGATACGCAGCGAGGTCTTGACCTAGCTCTGGGGTCCACTTGGCCTTGAGCTTCTTGGTCATCGCCGTGACACTTACCGAATCGACCTTGATGTCGATCTCAGGAATATCAACGTTATTCTCCAGTCCCCACGTAGTGGTACCTACAACAGCGCCGAGGGCGAGACCACCAGCAGCGGCTGTCCCAGCGAAGCTATCGTTAATTGGGAAACTAGTCGCGTCAGCGAGCGAAGCCGTGACAGACATAAGTCCTCCCGAACCAATAGGGCTAGTTCCTCCGCCATCAAGCTGACTGAAGAGCGTCATGGTTCCGGTCGTTTCAACAAGAATAGTTGTCTTCCAGCCACCTGCTCCCGACGCGCCGCCGTTCGCTGGGGCGTAGCTTCCTACAGACCCAGACGAAAGCTTCGTTACACGACGGACTAGACGTCCCTGAGACGGCGCAATCTGAAGGGCTACAAGGTCCTCCACATTAAGCTGACTAAGAGCGGTAGCACCCGTAACCTCAAGAACAACCACCACCGAACCACTTAGGTCTGGGTCGAAGTTGGCAAGGCTATCTAATGTGCTTTGACCTGCCTGTGTCAGCGGATGCGGGGTTGTGCCCGCTTCGTTGCCAACAGTGCCAGAAGCTACTAAGATATAACCACCGCCTGCTAGATTTGTTGATCCAGTTGGCGAAGAATAGCCGTTATTCAAGTTATAAAAGCTGTCTTCTCCGTTCTCGCCAGTGAGATCGACACCACCGGTCAATTCTTGACCGACAACGCCACCACCGTATACTGAATCACCTTGCTCATATGAAAGCCTAGCATTGTTTTCACTAGAATAGGTGAAGTCCATGAAGAAAATGAGTCCTGATGGAAGGCTCATTGGCTGAACCGACACTAGGTCATTTGCGATAAGGCCACCGAAGACACGACGAACGATCGGGAAAGCTACAGAAGCGAATCCTTCAACGTCACCGCTGTTCATTGCGGACGACTCTCTCAATAATTGCGACGCCTGATTCTCCAGCAGACGCGCCATGTTGTTACGGGCGATGTCGTTACCGATTCCCTCTAGAAGTCCAGTGTTTGCCCACTTTTCAAGTAGTGCAGCCCCTTCTTTCTTGATATCACGATTAACGATGCCCTCAGTTAATGTATCTAAAACAGACATTTTATATATCCTCCAATATTATTTGTGCTTTTTTAGTCCTGCTAATAGTTGCCAGCGTGTTACCGCCGGTTCTACTTTGCTCTCATGTCTTGTTGCATTTCTGCTAGACATAATATGCGTAGAAGATCTATCAACGGCTTCGCTCAGTGATTTTGGCTGTTTCTTTTCAGTGTTGCCCACTGCGCTCTGAAGTGTATCAAAGATTACCTTTGCTTCTTCTACAGAATCCGCGTTAGAGATAGCTTCGACAATTCTATTTTTTTGTCGCTCATTCAGGGAGTTGCTAGTCAAAACACGGTTGGTGTAAAGGAGTTTCGCGTTTGCAACGTTAACCCCCTCTACATGTTCTTTTAATGCTGCCACTGCTGTGGACAACTTAGTATTTCGTTTTGTCAAGACTTTAACTTGACCCTCTAATCTGGCTTTGGCCTCCGAAAGCTTGTCAACTTCTTCAATTGCTTTCTCAGAAAGCTCCGCTTCTTCTTTTACCTCGGTGTCTTGCATTTTAGCAAGGATCTTTTGCGATGCCAGTCTTTGGTCCGAGTGCGGGCGTCCGGCCCAGCCAGTTAGCGCGTCGTCGACATCAACAGTTAATTTCTCGTCCAAGGAGTCAAAGATTTCTTCTAACTGTTCTTCCGAGATATCGTCGTCGTCGTCGTCATCGTCTGCTTGTGCAGTCTTGCTGTCCGCTCCGAAATCCGGAGATTCCCCCTCTTGTACCCCCACGAGAGCCGATAGACTTTCTCTAAGTTCTTCGTCGTCGAGGTCAAACTCTTCGTCGTCGGCGCCAAATTCTTCGTCGTCGATTACTTCATCCGCGAATTCTTCCGCATCCGACATCTCATCGGGGAAAGCGCCTTCAGCGTCCATTTGTCTAGCCAAATCATCGAAGTCTAGGACGATTACTTCCTCCTCGTCTGGACACGGGCATGTGTCTTCCCCATCAGTGGCGGCGAGGGGCACGCTATCGACGACAGAATCATCTTCTATCTCTGCGTCCATGGGAAGGTCGGATTCTAGGCCGTCCAACCCCATATCATCGTCCAATCCCATATCATCCTCTTGTTCTAACAAGGTTTTCATCGCTTCTTTTACTTCAGTAGAGTACTTTTCTACTATAGCTTCCTCGGCATTTTGTAATGCTACTTCTTTTAAAGCCGCCGCGTCAATAACCGCCTGTTCTAACATAGATGACATAGTGAAAACTCCTAAAATCTTTCGAGTCACAAATAAATAGTGCTTTTTTTGCTAAAGTGACGTTTTTAATAGTTTTCTATCAAGCACTTCCGGTTAATTCACTAATCCCAGAGCCCGTAAGCTGGTACATTTCATGAGTATCTATAAGTGTTAGCTCTGCGAGCACCTGATACGACGCACTGTTAGAGCTTGCTCCATTAGAAATGTGAACCTTATCTGTCTTGATGTCCAGAGTAATGGAGTCGTTGGTATTAGGCAGTGTTATATAGTGATTCTGTGCGATGGCACCGTTCTCGTTCGCGGAACTGTTGACCGCTTCCGGCCCATCCCCAAAGAATACATGGAGTACACCGTCCCCAAGCGCAGTATTATGAACGGTTCCTGTAAAATAATTCGTATTGATAACGGTTATTGTTTTAGTTACTTTCGGGAATTCAATTGTTTGATAGGTCCCAATTGCCTGATCTGAAATAACACCGGAACCCTTGATACTCCCGTGTGACGAGGGTAAGAAAACTCCGCCGGTAATGTAAGGGTGTCCACTTACCTGGAAAGAACCGACATTTTGAATGCCTGCCTTGTAACGTTGGAACATGTTGTCGTAAGCCATTTTCTACTCCTATCAATAGTATTTAGTTCTTTCGATTGTTTTCAGCTTTTCTCGCGTTCTCTTTTTTACGCTTCTTTGCAAGCCTTCGCTTTTTTGAAGGCTTTATGAAATACATTCTTTCTTTGTATTCTTCAATAACGCGAGCCTTCTTAGACTTTTTTATAAACTTCTTAATCATTCTCGCTACATTGCCTTTAACTTCGTCCAATGTAACTTCTACATTTATGGGGTGACCCATTATCAACTCCTAGATTAAATTTTTCCACTTGCCACGAGCAAGTCCGATGATGCCGTCGATGTCAACGCCTTTATCGTCTGGTGCAACCCCCGTTAGCCCTCCGGCTCCCGAAGTTTCCGGGGCGGCAGGTTTTGTGCCTTCAAAAATATCCACACCAAACTGTTGGGTTGCGCTCTCGTTGAGTCTTTTAATTCTTCCCTGTCTCTGAGTTTCATACTCTTCTTCTAATTGTGCTTGTTTGGCGTCGGTGGAAGGCTTAGGTGAGGCTGCTGCCTCCATGACGACATTCCCCGCCATACCACGAGTTACCTCTTTGATGATCCCGGATAGTACACCGTCTTCGAATATGCACTCTTTGATACATTCTTTGATTAAAGGCTTAAGAATCTTTTTTAATTCGCTCTTCTTCATTACCGGTCCATAAGTCTAAACTTGAGCGCCAAGTCTTTTATTATTTCGCTAGCGACTCGTTGTAATTTGTTGGGGTCACCCAGAGCGCCTTTTAGACGATTATGTATATCAGCTAAATCATCATGCCTTGTCTTCATCGCTTTATCATGTGCCGCTGTCGCAGCTTTCTTCCCGAACATATCGATTTCTTCTAGTTGGTCAATCTCTTCTTTCATCAATTGGTTAATAGAATCTTCCATTATAGTATTCCTCCTAGAATGTCGTCTAAGGTTTCATTAATTATATCTGTCTTCGACATCTCTTTTCGCTCGTTTATATAGATGCCTAGGTCCGCTGCTTTCTCACTGTTCATAGAAGGGTTCAAATAGGCACCGGGGGTCGAGGGTTCAGACACAATATCAAAACAGATAAGCTGAAAGTCATCCTCGACCATCGTCACTCCACTTGACTCTGTAACGGAGCCAAGGCCTCTTGAAGAGATACCTAGCTTCACGCCGGAGTTGAGCAATGCCTTTAAGACATTACCAGAAGGAGTTTCAAGAACTTCGATCTTCCCCATGACGCTGTCACCATCCCACCACATTTTATTTACCAAATGTGAGGCATTTTTTAAATTGATGACACTATCGTCAGGGTGATCAAGCTCCCCTAATGCTCGTTTTTCACGAATGGATTTTTGGTATGACTCCACCTCTCTTTGCAGAGTGGCTTTGTTATATATTCTTCCATTCCCATTCTTAGTCCCGGCCTTTTGACAAACGCCAACAAGGTAAACCGAACCATTATTCATGTTTTTTACTTCGGACTCCGTTAGAGTGTCCAAAGTACAGATGCCGTCTGGGCAAAGTTGAAAATATTCTTGTAAGAGTTGTTTTGACACAGTTACGATCCCTTGCAGCAGCGCCTTACTTTCGGTATGTTTCTTTTTCTCATCATTGGCTCCTGGTTTTGTTTTCCGTTCTCACACCGTGATCTCCGAAGACCATGTTTAACACATAGGATGTCCCGGAACTTAGGCATCCGAGCAAAAACGGATTCACTAAATTATATTCAAAGTTAAATAGTTCCGTGTACTTGTTAATACCGAAAAGAAAAACGCCAACCCAGAAGCCCACACACATTGGGCACTTAAATAATTCTCCAAACCAACCATGTGTTGGGCGTACTAAATTGAAGATGCTCCCATAGACAAGAATTTGGGTAAGGCCGTAAGCACAAAGAATAAAAAATAGTATTTCCATCATGGACCCCCGCTAATAGGTATAGTTAGTGTATAGTCCGCGATGTGGAGCTTTGCTAACAGTCCCCTTCTCTCTAGAATGCCGTCGGGGGTCGAACTCGCTCGACTCCTCGTGGTCTGGGTTTGTCATCCTTTCCTCATACGCTTCTTCAACGTCGTCTTCGAACTCCAGGTAGGGTTTCTCTTCATTCAGGAAGTTCGCGATAGTAAGAAGTACAAGCTGCGTTGTGTTGTATTCCTGGGTTTCTTCTATCTGTGCTTCTATTGACGAATATACATTCCCGCCTTGAATACTCTCCCTGGCTACGATCCCTCTATCAGTTAGAAATTTGAAAAGGCGGTCAGAAGAGTGATAAACCTCATCCGTGTATGTTTCTTTGGCAAAAGAAACAATCTTATTTTTTTCCGGCATTACAACAATATCTATGTCTCTATGGTCAAAAATCACGAGATCTCCACCCAGAGTCTTCCGTATTTTTAGTTCTCTAGTCGCCACCACAGGCTTCTTCTCAGGGGGAGATTCCATACCAGGGGCCGACAGTAAGCCGGAACCACCATTTATTGTAACATCAATCGCCATTTGTTTGTAGTTCCCTCACTAATTTTTGGATTTTAAGGATTTTTTCTATTGATTGTTCGTCCAATTCTTTTTCCTTGAACGATTCTACGAACTCCAAGACTCTCTCGGTCTTTTGAAGCATATCCCCATTGGTTTCTAGTTCTTGTAACTTCCTTGACCTGGATAACTCCTTCTTAAGGCGTCCCAATTCTTCATTCATAAAAATTTTGAAATCAACTCCGTTGTCTACAAAAGAAGTAATGTAGTTGCTCAAAAGAATTCGCTGTTCTTCAAAAAGCTTTCCGGAGTACTCGGCGTTAAACTTTTTAACGAAGTTCTTAAAAACAATGGAGTCTCCTGGAATCTTGTTTGCCACGTTTTTTGCATTCCGAACAATGTCTTCTATGAGAGTCCCCTCTAAGGCAAGTCTGCTCTTAGGTGGCATCTGCTGATTAAAAATCTGGTAGACTGTGGCCAAGCTTTTGTAGTTTGGGACGAAGTTCAGGAACACGTCTTTTGAAAGTAGTTTATTAATCTTGCTTATCACACGGCTCTGCTCCTCAAAAATTTCTTTTCTGTCCAATTTATCGTACTGTCTTTTAGCTTCCTGAAGTAACCTCTGGGCTGCCTGATCCGACGAAAACCCGTCTTCTTCTACTACTGCTTGGTATAGTTTTAGTTCTTTCCCTAAGATGGAGCTACTCTTAAAGTGCTCTTTGATAATAAACGCAATTTGCTTTTTCTTGTTATCGTTTTTCTTTATGACGCTCTTAGTCATCTCTTTAACGAGTGCTTCAAAAATAAAAGCGGTGTTCCTCTTTTTATTATGTTTAAGTTTCATAATATTTCTTTTTCCTTATTGCCTTCTAACCCTTCCAAAAGCTGTTTAAGTTCGTGGCTAGTCGCAAAAATTTGATCTTCTTCCTTTTTATAAATAGAATCCTGTCCTTCAGAAAGCCTCGTGAGCCCCAATAACTCTTGGTGACCCTTGTTTATATTGGAGTTGTTCGATTTAGTTAACCTATGCCCAACAGACGCCTTCCACGAATTTGCACGGCCACCCATGCTTCTTTGATTGATCTCAGGTTCGTATCTTTTCCCTTTCGATGATATTGCATTCGAGTCCCTCTTTGCCGGGGCTTCCGGACTTGGGGGCTCTGCCAATAATGTTTGGTCGCCTTCTAATTCAGCGTCAGCGCCAGCGTCCTCTAACTCATCCCCACCTTCTAAGTCTCCGAGGTCGCCCTCATCCCCGAACGGGCCCCCGAGGGCTCCTCCACTGTCACCAAGGCCCTCTAGGCCTCCGCCTTCTTCTGCTACATCTTGGGAGGCTACCTCCAAAGCAGCTTCAAACTTCTTATCAAAGAACATCTCTCTCTGCATCCTGATAAGCTCATCTTCCGAGAGGCCGAACAGGTGCTCCGAGATCCAACGCTTGCTAAAGTACCCGTCGGTCGCGCCGTTCGCAACGTCAAATTTTGTTCTCCATTGCTCTAATTCTTGTAATTCGGCGATCTTAGACGGATTATTTAGTTGTAACTTAAATGAAATCAGATCAGCCCCTCGGTAACCGAGGGTATAAAGGTGGATAATGCCTATTTTCTCCAACTCCGCTATAATTGATCTCTGTAGTCTTTGGATTGTCCTTGCGAACCGAACATCCTTTTGTGCGAGTGTGGTTTTGTCCTCGCCCGCACCATCCTCAGAGTTGGAAAGGTAGGAGGCCGGGATTTTTAAAGCAGAGAATAACTTGTCCCGGAGGTATTTCACATCATCGATGTCTCCGGTGTATGTTCCGCCAGGGAGGGTCTCGATCTTCGAGGAGGTATCCCCCCTCACCGGTATGAAATAGTCTTCCTCCGTACTCAATGGGTTGTATCTTAGGTCCACGCGACCGCTAGAAGAGTCTACCAACTGGTTACGCTTCATTTGAGTCATGACTTTCTGCATGTACTGTTCTATATCCGGGGGAGCTATGTTGCCTACATCAATGTAGAATACCCTTCGTTCAGGGGATCTCACAATTCGATAAGCCATCATGGCATCTTCTAAGAGGACAAGCTGCCTCCAGATTCTTCTCGCCGGGTCTAGCACGCTCGTACCGTAGGGTGTAAATTTGTCATTTCCAAGAATTCTAAAATGTGACAGTTGCCAGTTCTCGAAAGTCATCCCCCCCGAATTCCACTGGTACTGGACATAATTTGGATTGTTTTTATCTTCTCCCTCTAATCTCTCTACTTCCCCAACAGGTAGTGCAATGGTGTTCTTAATACCGACTTTCTCATCAAGGTCAATATATAAGAAGAAGTCCCCATATTTACACATCGTTCGACACCAACCAAAGAGGCTGTATTCTACGTTCAACACATCGTTGTATAGTGTGCCGAGGACTCCCTTGATTTCTTCGTTGTGTGTCTTTATTCTCAGCATAGGATGGAACGCATTTGAAGTTGTCATCTCATCTGCGTAAATATCCAGAGCCGATGCGATCTCGGGAGTATACTCCATCTGATCAAAGTCTACATACCTATCCAGGCGGCTTTGAGTCGCCATGAAATCTAGTTGAAGTGCTTCATAAGGGTTATAACTAGATTTCTTGAACTGTTGACCCGACGCGGAAGTGAACTCAAACTTATCTAGGTGGCGTCTTTTATTTCTTCGCGGAGCCTCTCGTCTTCGATCTACTACGGGGCCCGATAAAAGACGGGTTAATCTCTTGAATAGCTCACTTGTGGCATTCCTTGGATTATTTTTTTTGATGTGTCTGTTCTGCATTTATTATCCCTTTAAAATCCAGCTAAACTGCTCGTTCTCTAGTTTCTCGTCGTTGTCTTTAATAGGCCTGTACCCTATCATACCCGGTATTGTCGTATTCATTTTCGTGTCCGTCCTCGTCATCGCACTCAAAAACGCCTTCTGGTAGTCTTCGCTTCTCACATTCGTTGAGAAGACAGAATCTCTGATCCAACAGCCAATGGCACACGCCATTATCAAGTCGTCGTTAAAACCTTTCATCGCTTGTGCTTTCCCGTTTTGCCAAACAAATGTTTTCATTTCATTATACAGCCTACTAGAGTTTATTTTAATTAATTTATTGCGTATGAACTCCTCGAACTTAGCTATCACCAATGGACGCGTTGTCCTCGACATCGTGAACCCACCAATTGTGTTTCTAGAAGATTCCGCGACTAGGGCATCAACATATTCATGGCTAGCCTTCCTAGCATAATAGAGGTTTGGATACTGCATCTCCTCCAGCTTGGTTATAACGGCCCATCCAACAGAGTTGTTTTCGACCGCCAGAAGACAATCCCCAAACTCCTTTCCGGTATTAAAGAGCACGTTTGCGAATATGTCAGGAGTCGATTTGCCACGATATTCAGCAACCAATTCCATGGTTTCAGTATTAAAAATGTGGAAAGTTGAATAATCTTTACCGTCACCTCTTGCGACGTCAGCAGAGATCATGTAAGTTTCTTCCCGACTATATTCCTTCCAAATCCAAATATTCCTGTCAAACCCGGTTTTGTATTTTGGTTCACTCGTTCCCCTCTCAACCAATTGTAGATCCTCCGGGTTAAAAACAGTTTCGCCAGACATGTTGAAGTTACACAGTAGCTCCTGGGCGATTTGTCGGGCCGACATGTTCTTTGTTTCTTCCTCGAACCAGCTTTGATCTCTATCCGGGTGTACGTCCCATGGAAGTGTCGTAGGGTAGAATTTATTAGTCTTCTCCGTCGCCGCAGTGAAGGCTTGGTGGAACCAGTTCCCGACACCATTTGGGGTAGAGAGCGCGATGCAGCGACCACCGGTCGATAGAGTCGGGTATAATCCAGTCCATAACTCATCTAACCCTTCTACGTGTGCTGCCTCATCAATAACCAACAGTGAGAGTGCTTCCGACCGACCCGCATCCCCACTTGTTGAAGACGCTTTGATCTGGGACCCGTTGGATAATTCAAACGATGTTCGGTTGTCGACAGAGATATCAGTTATCATAATCCAAGAAGGCAGGTTTCTGATCATATGCTTAACCTTTTTCACCAGGTTGGCGGCTGTTCCGAATTTCGTTGCGATGACAAGAATGTTCTTGTCCTTGTGGAACATCATCAACCAAACAATATAGGCTGCCGTAACTGTCGAGATCCCCAGTTGTCGCGCTTTTAGGATTACATTAAATCGATGATCATTAAAGTTTGTAAGTAACTCCTCCTGATAATCGAATATTTTGAAAGGAATTAATCCCCTCATGGGATGGGAAATCTTCGTGTAGCTATTAATGAAATAGGCCGGGTCTTTCCCGGCCTTGACAATTTCAGAGACTATTTCTTTCTTTGTTAACTCGTGTGACATCTTAAACTCTTAGTTTGTAACGTTTTTAGAGTCTCTTGAACCCAGGCCACCTTGTTCTAGAAAGTCCTTAAAATTCTTTTGTACAGAATCCTCGCTCGGTTGAAGCTTGTCTTCTACGCCTTCCATGCCTCCGATCTTAAATTGCTTAGAAGCGTTGACGAATACTCTAACCCTAGAGGTGCTCTGGACGATAGCGTCTATTTCACCATCATCGGTAAGGGCTAAAGCGTTGCCTGTTATTTTCTTATATTCTTTCTTTAGCCAGCTTACTATGTCTGCAATAGTTTGTTCTAGATCCGATTCAAACTTTGGGTTGTGTACATCGGTAAGTTTAATCTCCGCCTGATAGTTTACCATAAGTTGATTACCACTCACTTTAACCTTGAACCCATCCATAACCCTCGAATTCAACACCGGGTGGCCTTCTTCTCTCTTCATACCGACCTTGATCGGGTCTCCGTTACTGTCAAAGGCTCCGTCATAGGCATTGGCCGCTGCCTGTGCGATCCCTCTAACTACGTCTAGTGTTTCTTGCGACATCTATTCTTCTCCTTGAGTTTTTTCTGGTCGCCAGCCCGCTACCCATCTTTCTTCTCTGTCTTCTACGTGCTCCACAAAACAACCATAACAACAATCATATTTTGCCATATAAAGGTCGTCTTTAATTTTAAATGAGTATCTTTCGCAAACTGGGCAATCTCTCTGTGCATCCCTAGTAAGTAGTTTTTTAGAAACAAAAAACCCGTCGACCTCAACCTTATCTTTCTTTTCTTGTATTTTGTTTTGCTTGGTCGCAAGGGTCTTAAGTTGTTGTAAATACTCTTTCTCTTTGCTCTCATCCCAATCAGACCTAGGGTTCTTAACTGCGCTCTCCCCATATTTTATCTTTATCGCCTTCTCAAGCCTAACAACGTAGTCCAGGTCTTCGCTCACCTTTGTACCTCCACCGCTGCATAAAAAATCACTATAGAGGTTATCACGCCTGCAACAATCCCCCCTCCAAACCACCAATTGGCGTTGTCGTTCGGATTTTTTAGGGCGAGTTCTTGGAGCCTCTTTATTTCCGAATCTTTAATGTCAGTAAGCGAACGATGCTGCGTCCTAAGTGCGTTAAGCGTAGCTTGAATATTTCCCACTTCCAGAACATGTTTTGCTTCCATCTTCTCAATTTCGAATTTAATTTTAAGATTGCACTCAATTTGTTTGTAGTCCTCTTCCGCTATTAATCTAGCAGCAAATTTTTCGTCGAATAGCACCCCAGTGAAAGGGGCGCTTTCTCCCTCTGTTAAGCTAGCTACCCGGCCCTCTGCCGCGACCCCCGCGCTCGGAGTTGTTAAGAGGAGGAGACAGGAGGTCACGCAAACAAGCTTGAATTTTATTTTATGGTACATAGGTGATCCCAAACTTTTCACTTATTTCTTTCGCGAGTCCATCGGTGTCATTGTAATATTTCTCGACTATCTTTTTAATAGATTTCTTTTTCGATTCAGAAATTTTCTTTTCCTCTTCCGCGTATTTACTTTCTAGTTCTGAAACTACCCGATGGTAGTCTGCCAGGATCTCCTCTCTTCTCCCGATCTCGTCTTGATGGGTTTTATTCAAAACTTCTAGTTGTTTTTTGTAGCTTCCTATAGTTGTCTCCAGGACTTTTACTGCTGCCACACTTGTCCTTCTAAAAAAGAAAAGTAGGACTAGAGTATAGATTACCACAGCCGGGATATACCAATAGGTTTTAGTCCAGAGCCAAGCCCTCTTGAGAGTATGCTTCGCCAAAAGCCAGGTCATTTCCCGTGTCTCCAAACAGTAGCTAAATCAACTGCCGCTTGGGAACCTATGTATACCAAAGAGACTGCTACCCAGTCTTCGGATGTGACACTGCCCATGATAGCTAATGTCGTCGCGGTACCCCAGACTAGGAGTTTTCTACTCACCAACCTCCCAACCAACTTATCTAAAAGTTCTCTTGTATGCTCGCTCATTATATATTCTCCTTATAGTAATTAGTTAATGCTTCCACTAGGCAACTCTTTACCCACTTTTAGAAGTTTAAGGTTTTTATCTAGAATCGCCCAGCCTATCGCTTCCCTAGCACGCGTTTTCTTCATTATACTAAGACATAGCTCTCTAAGGTCCTGCACTGGAGCCGAGGTCCCCCAGTTGCCTATATGGAAGAGTCTGCCATCCTCTTGCCTACAGAGGCACATTACGTGGCTAACTAGCTCTCCTCGTTCAGACATCCAAGAAAAGATAAACAGACGGGGATAAAAATCTCTTTCTATAACGTTGGCGGCCCAGACAGAGAAGTCATCGCAGTCCAGAGGAAGATCCGGCTGCCCCGACCTAATCTTTATACGAGGGCCCTGCCTATAAACGTTATCTCGGGATATATTAACTATGTGTTGCACATAGTTGGGAGTTCCACATACATCGAAAAGTTCTTTAAGCCTATCCGGCTTCCACTCTAACATCTCTAATGCTGCTTGCACTGCCGTGAGGGGTAGGTCCTTATCGAGGACCACTCCTCGATACTTGCCATGATATATTGACCTGTAGACCCCGCTCCAGAGGACCCAGTAGCGCAGTGCGAAACCATACCCTAATTTGGTGATTATCGTCTTCATCCGGTAACAAAAAAGTTTAAAAAAGTTCATATTCTACTCCTAAAAGTTTGCGTGTGCATATCCATCCACGTCTTTTTCAATGATGATCTGTTTATCAACAACATCCTTCAAAGTATCCAGATGAGAGATCAAGAGGACAGTCTTAAATTCAGATTTAATCATCTCTAACAATCTAACAAATCCTTCCATGTGCTCCTCATCTAATGATGTAGCAGGTTCATCGAGGATAAATACATCTCCGGTTGGTAAAGTACTAATTTTAATTAGCGCCAGTCTGATCGCCATCGAAGAAATTGTCTTCTCCGCTCCCGAACCCATCTCAATAGGGCGCGGTTCAAATTTTGGGTGCTTGATCATAATATCTAGTTTTCTACCGTCTTCCTCAAAAAAGACTTCAAAGTTAGCGATGTTAGCCAAGATCTTTGAGATTTCTTCATTGATAACCGGCAGTCTTCTCTTGATGATATCATAAGATATTCCATTGCTATGCATACACTTTAGGTATAACTCGTAAGAAGTGTACTCTTTTTGCAGATTCTCAAGTTCCTCCTGTCTTCCTCGTAGGTTCTTAACCTCTTGTTCGAGTGACCCGTGGCTCTTGAACAAGATTAGCAACTCATCCTGTCCCGCTGCTAGCTCTCCTTCCACGTCATAGATATTGTCCTCAAGGGACTTCTTATTTTTTAGGGATTCTCCCAAGTGAGTTATCGCCTCTTCGTTGTCTTCATACTGTTTTCTCTTATCCTGTAAGTCATTGTGGTCTCTCATCAGTGTCAATAACTCCGACCTGTTCTTCTCCAGAATTAGTTTTCCCCCATTCGTCCTATCCGTTACCGATCTTCTCTTTTTTACTAAATCATCATATGTTTTTAAATACGATTTAACAGTGTCCGGCTCTAACTGGTCCACCTCCTCCTTCGCGCTCTTCTTAGACATCGTAAGGTCTCCCATCCCTACCCTGATTTCTTTTAAAGTGCTTTCGGCCTCGTAGGCGTCCTTGATGAATTTACAATGGGAGTATTCGGACCCGCACGGAACCTCCGCCAGTAGTTTAACCTTACTCTTTGATGCCGTATGCTTCTGTTCTAATAGCCCGATTTCCTTCTCAAGGGAAGATAGAACTTTTAGTTTTTCATCTACATACTCAAGTTTGTCTTCATATGCCGCAACATCAATCTCCTCAAGATGTTCTTCGATCTTGGACAAGATTTGTTCATCGTCGGAAATCTCTATTTCTATGTTAGTATTTTTTTCTTTTGTGTCATCGATTTTACCTTCGACTCGCTTCAAGTCCTCTTTGACCTGCCCAATATCTAGAAATTCCTGAGGAGAAGACCCCAGCTTTTTGTTGGTTTCGTCGAGGCTGCTTTTCAAAGATACCATTTTCTCTTTAAGAAGGCTTATTTGCTTTTTCTTCCTGTCTGTTTCTATCTCACTATAGGTCAAATTAGAGGTGGCCTCTGTTATTTCATTGGCGAAATCATGGTCCTTGAGCTTATTTAAAGCTCCTTTAATATCCGCAGAGTCTTCTTTGGCTAACTTAAACTTTTGATCAAAAATGTCCAGGTCTAAGAATTTAGCTAAGATCTCTTTTCTTCTAGTTGAGCCCTCACCAATAAATGACAGAGAACCAAGCTGGGAGGCCAACGACGTCAATAAGAAGTCGTCTACGGTGCCAAACACTCTGCGAATATTTTGGTCCGTCTCATTTCTGTCGATTCCGTTCATCTCAATGACTTCGCGGGTGGTCCTGTTCCTACGTGAGAAACTAACATCCGTTTTTGCTTCAACTGTTTGCTTCCCTTTAATATTCTTCTTATATTTTTCCGTGTCTCTAATAACCGTATAGGTGTCCTTCCCAATATCAATTTCTACCTTCCCATAACAAGAGTCCTCATTTTGGTTTACCACGTTGAGGTTCTTTCTATTGTTTTTGGCGGTGTTGTTGAACACCGTATATAACAGGCCGTCCACAATACTGGACTTCCCAGAATAGTTCTTGCCAAAGATTCCCACTAGGCCGCGCAGTTTAGAAAAGTTGATCTCGTTCTTGGCGCCGTAATTAAATAAGTTATCCCACTTAAATCTTTTCAGTTTCCATTTCACATTACGGGCCACCTCTTCGGTCTGCTCCGCAGCCACATTATATTTCCGGTTCAAAGAGAACACTTCACTTAGGGTGTCCGGTTCCACCTGGTAGTCTTTAAGATATTCCTCCATGATTTCTTCTTGTACAACTATGTCTCGCAAGTCCTCGTGTACGATGTGGTCTGTCACCTCTTCTGCTGTTGGGTCGGCATCTCCCCTGTTCACGAAGGTTACGGACTCCGGTTTGAAACGGGTCTTGCAGACATCGATCGCACGACGCATCTTCTCCAGGGTCAAACTATATCCTGCTATTAAGCGGATTCTAGCATCCGGGGGGATCACTAGCTCATTCGACACCTTCCCTTTGCTCCCAAGTTCTATGGTGATAAAGGGTTTTGGATTTTTGAATCCAAAGTGTTTAGCTTTAAAAGTTTCTTTATCCTCAATGTCCCATACCAAAAATCCTTTGTCATTCGACTCCGAAAAGTTCTGTTGGACCGTTGAGCCACAGTACCTAACCCGACCGTCGTTATCTAATACTTGATTGGTGCGGTGTATATCCCCTAGGAAAGCGTAATCAAAGTCCTGGAAGATGTCCATCGGGTGGTCTCCATGGTCAAGCATGAAGTTAATGTCTGTCATCGATCCCTTGATACAACCATGGTACAGTGCTATGTTCACCCTGTCCAGGTCACTTGGTTCATTCCAGTTGTCCTCATCAAATATAGATAATGCGTTCAAAGCAAACTTATTGTTAAGGATTACCTCTTCAGAGTTCTTCAGGAGGTGTAAGTTTAAATGATCCAAGGATTCTATTATAGGACTAATCGAATCCAGACGACTGCTATTTTTTAGGTTGCCATCATGATTCCCCAATATAATGTAGGTGGGCGCGATATCCGCAAGATTTTTAAAGAAGTCCGAACACATTTGTACGAATTCAGGAGAGATCTGCGTCTTGGTATGTGCAATGTCCCCACAGTGTACAATTGCGTCAGGCTTCAGTTTGCGCAGCTTCTTATAGATCTGTTCAAATACCACACGGTATTCCCTGTGATATTTAAGGTTGCGAATGTGGGTGTCCCCAAAATGAGCGAATCTCATGTAGCCTCCATACTTGTGTTGGCTAGAATGTACAGTACAAAGAAAGGGTTGTCAAGCTAAAGATTTATAGGTCGGAAACGATCGGTTCATCTCTTCCCGCAAGAGTTTCCGCGTTCTCTGCCTGTTTCTTCTTATAAACAGCTACCGCCATTTTCTTACTAGAAACGCGGGCTACCATTCTGATCCATTCTTTGTCTCCGAGCGGTACATCTCTATCCCTTAGAAGATCTTCAAACTCGGGCTCGAAGGTTTCGCTTACCCCCTCTATTTCTTCTTTAATAATTCGTTTAAGTTTCGACCTCGATATTCGCATCATCCCAATTTCCCTGACTTCTGGAGGGCTGCGCGGCGCATTGACATAAACTGTGTCGGCCCTTGTTCTTGATTGCCTAGCGCCTTCTGTAGTAAGTCGGCGGCGGAGCCAGCGTCTTTAAGTGCTCTCATCGCTGCGCTGCCCCCCTCCCCTGCCAGGGTCTTTTCTATACTACCCAGCAGGTATAAGGCATCGTTAAGGTAATCAACTTCTTGAGGCATCGCGGTACCACCGTACACTCCTTCAGCGAGATCGTCATCTTCATCATTTCCAAAGATGGCGCTGTCCGTCAGAGGGCGGGGTTTTTTAAAGGAAAACCCTATTTTACTTCCAAATACCATTTCTTCCATTTCCTCTTTAATAATTTGTTTAAGCTGTAGCTTGGTGATTTTCATTGAGGAACCTCCTAGATGCTCTGTATTCTTCTCAATAAATAGTTGGACGTGTTAATAAACGTAGCATTTTTCTTACGCTTCTCAAACTCCTCTTTTGGCATTTCCCCGATGTCGTTGTATGGGAATACATCTAATTTGCGAATCTCTATACCGTAGTCGAGTAGAGCTTTAATTAGTCTCATCGCTTTCTTCTCCGCGTCTGGGTCTAGAGCCACCAGTACCGGTGTATCGTTCTCTACAATTTTCATGAACAGCTTCGATTCTTGTCTGAGTGTGGACCCCAGAATAGGCACAGCATTCTTCCCTGCCTTGATAGCATCGAAGACCCCTTCAACTATAATCAGTTCTTCGTCCCATTCGAGGGATAGTTCATTGAAAATGATGTCTTTACTAACCGGAGGATTCTTATATTTCATATAATCGTTTGTGTAGGTTCTTGCTATAAAATAGTTGCAGTAACCTTGTATATCGAAAGAGGGCAGGATCGCCCTCCCTTTATACTCCCCGTTTTGGCAGTATCCGATTTTCCAGTGTAAGATTTCTTTTTGTCCGATGCCACGGCATTTTAAATAGGAGCGCGCAGGGATAGAGGCGTAACTCCTATTAAGCGTAGCTAGCGTTATGAACCCCTCCGGTAGGTCCACTCTCTGGACTACCTCCTGTGATTCCTCCTGTGCAAAGAGATCCTTGGAAAAATCACTCAGTTCTACGGTATCATCGAAAGATGTCCACTCCTTCTTCTGAGGGAATGTCCCGTACTTCCTCACGACACGGTATAGATTTGAACCGGACCAGTCACATATCCAACACTTAAAAGCATTCTTGTCAATATTCACAGACAGCTTCCGCTTGTGATGGTCGCAAGAGGGGCAATTGAACAGATATTCGCTACCGGATCGATAGAACGAACCGAGGATGTCGGCTAGAACTCTTAGCTTTTTTCTTTCTGACATAACAAATACCCCGCCTTGGCAATGACCAAAGCGTCGGCGCGATCAAACGCCTCTGGCCTTGGGTTCCCATTGCGGGTGTACTCTACCGTAAAGTTTGGTTCGTTGTCAAGGAGGAAGCTCATTACACAGTCCTTACCTTTCTTGCCCCTAGGTACTTTGATACCACAAGCCTTCCTCGCAGTTGTAACCACTATGTGTTCTGGAGTCACCCCGAAGACCTGGTAGGCTAGCCAAGAGATCATACCATTAAACTTAGCTAGCTTCGTTATTGTAGTAGCGGAAGACATACCCGAACTCAGAAACATTAGTGATTGCTCAATATATATCTTATCTATTTTTTTGTGCCCAAGCTCTGCTTTTAACTCTGTCGCCTTCTGGTGTATGATTTTCGCTTTATCGAATAGATCCTTTGGTTTTTTCGTATTCCAAGAGATGGTGGTCATATAGGACCCATCATCATTAAGAATCGCTACCCCGGTAATGCTCGTGGATATATCTAGCCCTAAGATCATGGGCGAAGCATAGCACAATTAGATGTCTAGTTTAAGCCTAAACGTGAGATCGTCTTTCTCTCTCTTCCGGATAGGAGTGGCTAACTTGGCGACTCCTATAAGGTTATCAAAATCATCATAAATGCCTATTTTAGATATATATGTTGTGCTCTCGTAAGAAGAAGAGTGACTCGAAAAAGAACTGCTATTGACGGCTGTCGACTCAAGATTAGAATTTTGAATAAATACCGCGCTTCCAGTTGTAACCCCGGAACCGGAATTAAAACTACCAGAAGTAAAGTTGTATTTAGCAAATGTCGGGTTATTTGAGTGGTTTAGTTCACCTCTAGGTGCTTCAGCGTGCATAGTCATTGTAGGTATATAATTGATCCCCTCAAATTCCATATGATAGCTAGCAGTCGGGACTGAGGAGCCCGTGGCCCCAAGCAGGCCGAAGTACTGCCAAGCCGGTGGTCTATCATTTGCGGCGGCTCCGAGGAAGGAAGCAGTAACAGAACCGTTAGAAGGGTCCCAGCTACCAGTCAGAGTAATAAATCCTTCGTTATATAGTACAACGCCAGCAACACTACCAGAACCCCCACTTCCGTAAGGGCCAACTTGAATAAGTTCTCCATTTTGTTTTTCATCTTTTAATTCTCCAAGTAAAGTACCAGTAATATAAAATTTTAAATTAACGCTTCCTTTGTTGATGGATGACCCATAAAAAATAGAAGGTATGTTAATGAAGCACATGGCCTGCTTATCTTTTTCCCATCCCCTACTGCTAGAGAACTGGTAGTGCTGGCTAAGAACGGTATAATTATTAAAGGTATTTCTTAAAGCTTCAACATGTCTAGTCGTGCTTAGCGCGGCCAATTGCTTGTAGCCTCGCGTATCAGGTGAGTTCGCAACGGAGGAAGTAGCATTAATGTCTGCTACAGCAAAGCCATTGCTTGCAGAGACGAAATCAATTGAAATGCTGGCACTTAGCGGGTACTGCACGGAAAAGATTGTTCCATACTCCGATTCGTTAAAAGAACTTGTCGTCACCGTCTTGAAAGATTGTAGCTCTCCAGATTTAACTATCGATGCAGTTACCGTGCTGAGAAACGGCCTGTCAACGTTCATTTCATATAAACTAATTGAGCCGCTACTAAGGTCTGCGGAATTGCCTAGGTGAAGTACAATCCCGCCTCCAGGGCCCACTCCACCATAGTCTGCTGAGCCAGGGTATAAGCTGCCCTTAAACCTTTGTTCATTGTTTAAAAAGATATTGCTGCTATTTATCCAAAACTCATTCTTAGGGAAAGTTTTTAGTCTTGAATAAAAGAGATCATCTTTGCCGAACCTATAATAAGACACATTTAAATCCTTTTAGTATAAATAGTATTTGTGTCTATTTTAGTAATCTAGTCGAACTTTTAGAGTCATCTCGTTGTTCGGAGTCTTCTTCAAAGGCTCAGATAGCTTCGCGACAGCCAACAACTCGTTATCGGCGGAGTAGAGACCTACTGCGGTCGCGTAAGATACCGGCACATCTAAATTATTTTCTTTAACAAACACCTTGCTTGCAGTTAAATAAGTTGGGTTAGAGCTATAATTAAACTCATTGTGGTTTGCTCTACAGAAATAAATTGTAGAATTTAGCTCCGTAGTGTTGTTGAATGATATGTTGTGCGTTCTGTGGCGAACCTGATCGACCACCTGGCGAATTGTAGATCCAGTAAAAGATCCTGTTGCACTAATAATATTATTATCGTCGTCGGACGTCCTGCCGGGGAGGATAATTCCGGCCACATTCGTCCCAGACATATTGTTGAATACGGATGACGTCAATACTGCAATCCCGGCCTGGTAATATATTAAGCCGAGCGCTGTTGTCGTATGCTGTTTATAAAGAATTGCATACTCTCCCGCTGGTGAGTTAATCCTGTAGTCTGTACTTGCGCTAGCGTCTACCAGAGTTACAGCGTTAGCATAACTGAGTGCACCGGTAGGCGTTGACCCTCCAGTCAAAAATTGCAGTGTCGTTTCCCCTTTCTTAATTTCATCTTTAGTGAGAAGTCTAGAGAAGTTTAAGAAGATACAGCTTGTAAGCTTGGTACCTCCACCAGTGATATCGCCGTCTTGGTCAAAAAGTTGGATAGACCCCGTAACATCATTCCCCATGAGAACTTGAGCCATTTGATTATAAATGTTTCTCTTCTTTTCGTGCTGTGTGTTGGTAGACGCCGCTATCGCTGAGCCAGAAGAATACCCAATAGTGATATCCATAATATGGTTAGCGGAAGAACTTATAAACGGGTAGTCGTAAACAGACTGGAACATCCCATGCGAATAATTTTTGATATTCAGTTCATTGGGGAACGCCGTCCCAGCGACCGCTCCATATGTACCAGAGACAAGAGTACCGGTAATCGGTATATTCTCGTGTAATAGCGTTCTTGTGGTTGTTACATCGTCTGCTGTAATATTTTTAAAAGAGGTTCCCATAGTTTTTTCCTAATCTATTTGTTTATGCTTTCTTTAAAAGCTTGATCGGAATGTCGATCCTATATCCTGTCGAGACACCAATAACTCTAACAGTTGTGTCAATAACTCTATAAGCTTGGCCCCCCACTGTTAGGTTTGTCGCGTTTCCGATCAAATTATAAAGATACGTTGAAGTATTAAGGTTTATTGAAGATTTTAAAGAAAATCTTAAAATAGTACCTCTCGGACCGGCGACCGCAAAATCATTAGTCGTCCCAGAGTCAGTTGCCTTTGGACTTGCCATCGTCACATACGATGCGTCCGTTCCGGATGACAAATAATAGTTTGCTATATTGTCGTCATCGATAAATGAAGGGGTCGCCACAAGACTACCATTCGGGCTAATAAGCTGTGTGAGTCGGTTATCTAACTGAATCTGGTATTGGTCTTCTCTCAGATCCATGTCAAGTGCTGTGGTGGCCGGTAACTCTGTTGTATCAAGACCTTGATCCAGCCTAATAAATTTAGCGCCGTCCGGAGTTGCTCCTTTTAGAACTCCCTCCAGGGTGCTAAACTTCAACGCGATAGAATCCTGTGTATCTACATCCACGCCCACAACGAATCCTTGCGAGTCCATGTATGCAGCATTAGGAATGTTCGGTTGTACGACGGTGTTCACTCTTAGAACAGGCAAGTAAAACAGGTCGTTCGACTGATATGAGACAAGCTTCGAGTGCATGAACGATGTGTTATTTGTAAACGACTCTAACACCGGAGTTTGCATGATCTGCAAATCGTAGTAGGCACTGCCGCTTGGATGTGCTCCGTCGGGGTGGTTCGAGTTCCTGAAAAGCTGATAGTTGATTTCATCGTCCCCTAAAGCGAATTTAGTAATTTTAAATCCACCTCTCGCGATTCTGAACCTTCCGGTATCAGTTAGAACGGCGTCAAGAATAATGTCGCCTGAATTGTCTAAGAATCCCATCTATTGTCTCCTTGCATAATAATTAGCATTTAAATTTAATTTATACCCTATGTGTCCGAAAATAAAGTTATTATCACCTGCCGCTATCGTAGGCGCTCTCACTTTCACTTTCCCCAATAGGAGGTTTTGTTTTCTTTTCTTCGCTTTCACTCTCCGCCTCTTCTTTAGTCTTGGGCTCATCGGGCTTCTCTTGCCCCGGAGTGTATTTTGATTTTGTAATTATTTTTAGGCCCATTTCGGGAGGAGTACCTTTGACATCATCGCTCTTCATATCTACATTCTCCACTATTGCTTCCCCCAGCGTAAGCATCAAAGCTAAATCAAAATCAGGAGTCAGAAGGCTTCCGTATTCAGAATAAGCAGAATATTTTGGTAGGAATTCTTTCGTCAAGATGTTGGTCTTTTCTAGAGTTTTCTTGTTTTCATTTACTTGATCAAATCGGAGATTGAAATCAATCATCTTGTTAGTCTTTTTAGATGTCAATCTCACTTTAAATCTTTTAGCGAACACTGATTTGTTTCTCGCTCCCAATTCCGGATTTTCAGGGTCTCCATTAATTTTGATCTTTATCTGTTCCCGGTCAGGAGCTATGTAGATTGCCTTCCTACCGGTCTTGGTTCTGGTCTTTTTATCCTTTATGTTCATTTCATACTCTTCTATCACAGTATAGATAAGACCCTTTTCATCCACTATCTCCACAGAATATACCGGGCAAGGATTAGAATACATGTTGTGTATGTCAATCGCCTTCGCTGTGTAATAGTACCTAACGTTAGGTGCTATTGTATCCTTGAGGCTTGACCCTAACTTCGTATCAATTTCAAAAATCGTTGAATTTTTGAAATCTGCATAGGTCTTCGGCGGCTTATCTAATCTATAAATTCTATATCCACTAACTCTGTCGTCCGAAGTAAATCTTATCATCCCAGGAGGACTAGATCCAAAATAGATATTTGCCGGGTCCGGTTCGTAGGATTTTTTTTCGTCTTCTCTTATAGAAATTGGGAACTGAAACCTGTCCCCAGAGCTTGGCTGCATGTTTATTAGAACCTTGTCGTTGACTCCTCTATAGCCAAGAACACTCATATATGGTGCAGTAGGGGGATTGTTAGTTATTCTTGTTGGGAAGAACACACCACCTTTGTCCTCAAAATCTATACCATGATAAGGGACTTTGAAGATCTTATACGCCGGTTTAGATTGATATGTTATTTCAAACGCGGGCACAGGTGCATTGATATCCTCGCCGTTCATCTCTACAGCTAATTTGGAATTCTTTGATGTTTGATTTATTTCGCTACACCTGTACTGGGTTCCGTAAACTAAAACATACGCAAAGGTTTGGTATACATATTTTTTACCGAACTTCACCTGCGTGTCAACATATCTAACATATTCATCCGTGCTGTTATTGCCAGCCAAAGGAGGAGGTGTGACAAAAAATCTTTGAACAGAGTTGTTTCTATTAATCGGCACATGCCTCCCCCGGTCGTCTCTTGTAACTTCATACTTTTCAATTCCAAAAAATAATGTTTCAACAAAACACTTCTTCCCTTCTAAGATATCTTTAAAGTCTCTACGTGTATTTTTTTCATTTGCGGTGTCTTCATAAGTCTTCTTGTGGTCCCTAACAACGAACTTTAATTCCTCAACATCCGAAGCCCCCATTGGTAAGAAAAAATCTTCCGCCCGATCCGAGAAGAAAATCTTCCCTGTTTTTCGTTCCATCTGTAGCCCTTCATCCAGATTATCTTTCATCATTTTATCAATTATAGAGTCTAAATCCGCAGAATGCAGCTTGATAGAATCCGTTCTATAACCGTATTGTTCTTTTTGTA
>Ga0209815_1000194_pt1 | contig 47048 bp, 44 predicted proteins | sample CoawatmetaG00DNA_FD_187507 | JGI IMG/M metagenome (GOLD analysis project Ga0209815, IMG submission 187507) | Marine microbial communities from the West Antarctic Peninsula - Coastal water metaG002-DNA (SPAdes) (version 2) | ecosystem: Environmental > Aquatic > Marine > Coastal ...
CGCCACCACCGCCACCGCCACCACCAAAATTAGCAGAACTTTTATGTTTATTAAAAAATTCCCCAAAACATGTAATGGATTGTATTAACGACAAGTACTGTAATTTGTTGCCCGTTTTGAAGTGTTCTGACAAAATAGAGAAGGGAAAATGTTTACAAAGTATATACTCCAAGGGAGGTCCATTAATTAATACTATTATTCAGAGTGGGTTTCATAATAATTGTTTTCATTACAAAGTATAATTTATTTTTTTTAATAATTCACTTTTAGTTAAATAACCCTCGATTGTTTCAATTAAGTTTTTGTTATTATATATACATATAGTTGGAATTATTGTTATATCATAAAAATCTATAATTTCTGGGTCTGTAATATTAACTACACGATAATTAATTGTGTTAATATAATCATCATATTTACTTTTTTTATTGTCAAATTTCAATAAAAATGTATCAGAATCTGTTGCGATGTCATCAATAATGTTCATTTATAATAATTTAATAATACTATTTAAATAGTATTATTAAATTGTTTTACACCTTTGAACATTTAAAACGCCAACTTAATTAATAATTTTATTTAATTGTTATCATGTGTGCTTTATTTCTGTAAATTTTTGTATTATTAAGTTATATTTTTCTCATTTTATAGTTTCACAGGTATAAAATCGCAATTTTTTTTCGTTCTATATATATAATGATCATAATTTTACCTATTGGTGGGATTGGACAAAGATTTAAAGAAAATGGTTATAAAAAACCAAAGGCATTAATTAATATTTATGGAAAATCAATAATATCATACTTATTAGATAACTTAAATACTGATAATATTGATTATATATTTATCCCTTATAATAAAGAATATAAAAATTATAGATTTGAAGATTTATTGATTAAGAATTATCCTAAAATAAATTTTAGATTTTTTTGTCTTGAAAATAATACTGGGGGCTCAGCAGAAACAATTAATATTGGTATAAATAACCTAAATGAAGAAAGAGATATTCCAGTATTATGTTTAGACAGCGATAATTATTATACTTGTGATATAATTTCACAATGGAAAGGTGAAAATTGCGTTTTTTCATTTGAAGATAAAAATGAAAATCCAATATATTCATATGTAAAAACGAATGAAAATAATGAAATAATAGATATAAAAGAGAAGGATAATATTTCAAATAATGCTTGTACAGGTGCTTATGGTTTCAGGTCAATTAATGAATTAAAATTATATACATCCAAAATAATTGAAGAAAATATAACTCAAAAATCAGAGTTTTATACAAGTGGCGTGATAAAACAAATGATAAATGAAGGACACAGTTTTAAAAATAAAACTATATTACTTTCAAACTTTATATGTTTAGGAACACCTTTACAATTAAAACTTTTTTATAATAATTATCCTTGTAAAAATTGCTGTAATAATGAAAATGTAATTAAAAATAAAAGAATATGTTTTGATTTGGATAATACACTTGTTACCTTTCCTACTGTTAAAAATGATTATACATCTGTAAAACCAATTGAAAAAAATATTAATTTTTTAAAATATATAAAACGCTTTGGAAATACTATTATTATCTATACTGCGCGAAGAATGAAAATGCACAATGGAAACATCGGTAAAATAAACTCAGATATCGGTAAAATAACATTTGAAACACTTGATAGATTTAATATTCCATATGATGAAATATATTTTGGAAAACCTTACGCAGATTTTTATATTGATGACTTAGCATTAAATTGTTTTGATGACTTAGAAAAAGAAATGGGATATTATAATAATAAGATTGAGCCAAGATATTTTCATACTATTGATTCAGGTAGTTTTGATACAATAATTAAAACCGGTGATTTAAAAGGAGAAAACTATTATTATGAAAATATTCCATCATCTTTAAAGGATATGTTTCCCTTAAAAATATCAGGAAATAGTAAAAATATTGTAATAGAAAAAATTAATGGTTTAACGGTTACAGATTTATATTTATCTAAAATACTAAAAAAAGATATATTAATTCATATATTAAATAGTATAAATCGGATTCAAAATTGTGATATAATCAATGATGATGATATTAATATATATGAGAATTATGCTTCAAAATTAATAAATAGATATAAAAATTTCGATTATTCAATATTTGAAAATAGTAAAAGTATTTATGAATCAATATTAGTAAAATTACAATTCTATGAAAAGAATAACTTAGGTAAGAAAAAAGTGATACATGGGGATTCAGTATTTACCAATATAATCATCAATAAATATGATAAAATTAAATTTATAGATATGAGAGGAAAGGTTGGAGATAAATTAACCATATATGGAGATTGGTTATATGATTGGGCAAAAATTTACCAATCAATAATTGGTTATGATGAAATATTATTATCTACAATTATTGATACTAATTATAAAAAAAATATAATACATATTTTTAAAAAATATTTTATTGATAATTTTTCAGAGACAGATTTCAATAATTTAAAAATAATTACAAAAAGTTTAATATTTACTTTGATACCTTTACATAATAATGAAAAGTGTATCCAATATTATAACTTGTTATTTTCAGAATATTTAAAATGAATTATTATATTAATGACAACTTATAAAAGTAGTAATTATAAATTATTAGCAATTAAATATTGTTTATCTCATTCTAAAAATCAAGTGCAAACTTGTAAAATATTCGGTTGTTCTGAAAGAAGTTTAATTTGATTTGTAGATAAATCTAAATCTACAAATAGTTATATTTCATTCATAAAGCAACAACTTAATTAAATTAAAAACTAAATATCCAGACCTAACACTATCAAGAGTTCAGTTCGGTCGAGTTGTAAGAGATATTAATATCACACTAAAACAAGCACTATTACGACACGTTCCAAAAACAAGATATAAAAAACTTATTGTAATTAAAAATTAAATAAAAGAGTTTTATAGTATTGTTAGACAATTATATATTAGAAGAAAATGTTTAATCTCAAAATCATGCTACTTTATTTCGAATAGTATTCCAAAAAACTTGTTCAGCCATGTGTTTATCTTTGGTTTTTAAATATGTATTTAAAATAGTAAGTGTTTTATATTTGTTTTTACCCTCAATACTTGATTTATTAATAAATTTACGTTGACGACTAAGCATTACTTTACCTGTCATTTTTTTTTCTGTAAATAAATTCTCAGCATTCTTCCAGATTAGTTCTCGCTGGTAAATAAGATCTTGTTCTGAAATAGTCATTTACATCTAATTAATATTTATCTTTAAATGATTACTTAAAAGATTACTTAAAAGATTACTTAAAAGATTACTTAAAAGATTACTTAAAAGATTACTGAATGTAAATATAAATGGAGAACAAATTGTATTCCATGGATATAGACTCCGCTGAATGGGATGGAAAAGATTTATCATTTAATTTAGAAAATTTAAATATTGATACTTCAAAATCTGTATGTGGTTATAAATGTGCCTCATCAGAAAATCCGATGGGTATTTTTATAACAAAAACAAGAGAAGAAGAATATCATGTTAACAATAGTAAAATTAATAATGGTGTAATTTCTTTAAATTTAGAATTAATTGACTCTGAAAAAGCACTTAGTCCATTAAAAGGTAAAATAACACTATTTATTAATAATACACTTTCTGATATTATAAATCATAATACTTTGGAGTTTTATAATGAAGATTTATTTGAAAAACAAAAAAATGTTTTACTTAGTTGTTTAATTATTTAGTTTAATTATTTAGTAATTTAAAATATTTATTTATTTTAATGAAAAATTATACAAATAATTTAATTGTCAGTTCAAAAAATATATCTCCTCCATATGAATGGTCTGATGGAATATTTCAACGTTATTTACCAATTTCAGGAGATTTTAAAATTGGTCCTGGACTTGATGGAAATAACCCAACCGGGAGAGGGTTTCATGCGAATGGTTTAGGATACTGGGATCAAGCACATGACCAATTTAATTCTGGTAAAAGTTATCCAGAACAATTAAACGGAGCTTTATTCCCAACTACTTCGGGTGATATACTTAGTCGACCACAAGATTCTGTTGTTTTTGGATACGCTCGTATAGGAGAAAATTATAGAAATAAATAAAATAATAGAAATAAATAAAATAATAGAAATAAGTAAAATAATAGTATTAAATAAAATCGGTTTAATAATAAATTAACTGAAAAAGAACTTCAATATTTTCAGTTAATTTATTATTTTGTTTTTTGTTATTAGGATTTATATATTCGTTCCAATAAATACGGAATTTAAAAATCGTCTTTTATTACGACAATTATGAAACTTATAATCGCATTTTATAATCAGCTGGTCCCACAAATGGAACTTGAACGTCAGTAAGAATTTGGTTCGGTACCCAATCTTTCGTTTCAACTTTTGCACTTTCTTTTAATGGATATGTTGTCATATCAGTTTTCCAATCGAAATCTTCTGGTACATCATCTTTAACTATTAAATCAGATAATAAAATATCAATTTTTGGTACATTACTCAATTCTCGGCTCCATAAAGATGAATCTTTTGTATCTTTGTAAGCAACTCCAACACCGTAAATTCTTTTATGGCTTAATGTTACATAAGGTTCTTCAACATCGTGGGTAAAATCAATGCACGCAATACCGGTTTGCTGTTGTTTTGAAGATTCACAAGATGGGTAGTTCGGTATAGCAAGTTTGTCATTAGTTAAAGTGTTAGAATTTATTTCATTGTGATCTAAACTCGGGACCTGTATATTATAAATTGGATATGGAAAATCTGGTCCTGATTTTGATATCAATCCTAAATGACTATCACAAGCAATAAAAACGATCCCATTTGCCTTAGTTTTTCGAATGAGATTGGACAGTCTTTGAAGTTCAAATGGATAATTTTGTATACTATTTTGATAACATGAAGCTCCTGATGAATACAATATTTCCGGACCGAGAGTAATTACCCGAAGGTCTGCTTCTTTCATTAATTCTAATTCTAACCACGCCCACTGTTCTTCACCAAAATATGTAGCATTTTCACTGTGAACATAAACAACGCGGTCAAAATAATTCGCACCTGTGTATGCTGTACCAGCGGCACCCTCGCCATTGTCTTCCACGTCTGCATAATAATGTGTTTCTAATACTAATAGCTGTACAATTTTTGTACCAACATTACGCATAACAGAATTAAAATTACCTTGATTTTTTGGAGCAATATTGGTTAAACCCATGGTATCTTTCCAGAAAGTTTTATTACAATTTCCATAAAAATTGCTATATGGATAATCGTTAAAAGAATTATTCCAAGCATAATCATGATCATCAAGACAAACCATTGCATTATCTTTTCCCAAAACATTTAAAAAATGTTTAAATTCTGTATTTTTATGACTAATCTCCATAGTATCAACAACTTCTTTTTCTGTTAAATCTACTTTACCTATTAATACATTATTTTCATCATATACACATTTTTGTCCAGGATTATAAATACCAAAAATGTATCCCCCAATATTTCGATCAAATGTGTGTTCATTATATTGATTATCTCCTGCAAAAATATGAAAATCTGATTCTAATAACGAATATGTATTCCACATGTAATTATAATTTTGTACTGTTGTATTAAATTTTCCTCCAAACGCCTGAATTGCTGATGCTGGTACCATTCCCATACCCGGGATGGGAACAAATTCTTTTTGTAACAAAAAACTTGTCTCGGATACACCAGGAAAATCATCATCTTTTGAAAAATCATAATCAAGTGGAAGACCCGTGTTACATCCAGAAGTAGTAATTCTCCAAGATTGCGTTTTTAATTTAGTGTCTAAAAGTCCATCAACCTGTTTACTCAAAGAATTCACGTCTGTTTGAGTAGATTCTATATTGCTACTTAAATTATTCTGAACACTTTCTATATTGCTACTTAAATTATTCTGAACACTTTCTATATTGCTACTTAAATTATTCTGAACACTTTCTATATTGCTACTTAAATTATTCTGAACACTTTCTATATTGCTACTTAAATTATTCTGAACATCCTCAATTTCACTTCCCATTTAATTAATAATAATATTTTAATTAAATTATTAATTAATTAAATTACTTAAAATAATAATTAATAATTTAATTAATGGTTTGTATTGGTATTGATCTTGGAACAACTTATTCTTGTGTAGGCGTATGGAAAAACAATCAAGTTGAAATTATTGCAAATGATCAAGGTTCTCGTACTACTCCAAGTTATGTTGCTTTTACTGAATCTGAGCGTTTAATTGGTCAAGCAGCTAAAAATCAAGCAGCTATAAATCCAGAAAACACAATATACGACGCGAAACGTTTAATTGGTAGGAAATTTTCAGATTCAGAAACACAGAGTGATATTAAACATTTTTCTTTTAAAGTACTACCTGATTCAAATGATAAACCAATAATTGAAGCACAATATCAAGGAGAAATAAAACAATTTCAACCAGAAGAAATTTCAGCAATGGTTTTAATTAAAATGAAGGAGATTGCGGAAAATTATTTAGGAGAAAAAGTGAATTCTGCTGTAATTACTGTTCCTGCGTATTTTAATGATTCTCAGAGGCAAAGTACTAAGGATGCAGGAACAATCGCAGGATTAGAAGTAAAGCGTATTATTAATGAACCAACTGCTGGTGCAATTGCTTATGGTCTCGATAAGACTACTGATGTTGAGAAAAATATTTTAATTTATGATCTCGGCGGGGGAACTTTTGACGTCACAGTATTAACTACCGACTCTGGTATATTCGAAGTAAAAGCGACCGCTGGTGATTGTCATCTTGGTGGTGAAGATTTTGACACACTTCTTGTGCAATACTTTTCTCATGATTTTAAAAGAAAACATAAAAAAGATTTATCTAATAATAATCGCTCACTAAGACGTCTACGTTCTTCGTGTGAAAACGCAAAAAAGACACTTTCCAGTTCTACTCAGGCATCTATTGAAATTGATTCATTGTTTGAAGGAATTGATTATAGTTGCAATATTACACGAGCAAAATTTGAAGATATTTGTTCTGAATTATTCAGAAAAACATTTATACCAGTTGAAAAAGTAATGAAAGACTCCGGGTTATCTAAGAGTAAAATAGATGAGATTGTTCTTGTCGGGGGTTCAACAAGAATTCCGAAGATTCAAGAACAATTAAGTGAATACTTTAATGGTAAAAGTTTAAATCACAGTATTAATCCAGACGAAGCAGTCGCTTATGGTGCAGCCGTTCAAGCCGCGGTTTTATCCGGATGTAAAGATTCGAAGGTGTCTGATTTACTCTTATTAGATGTAACCCCTTTAAGTCTTGGTGTTGAGACATCTGGGGGTATTATGACTAAAATCATTGAAAGAAATACGACTATCCCAACTACTAAATCACAAAAATTTAGTACATATTCAGATAATCAACCCGCATGTACAGTACAAGTTTTTGAAGGAGAGAGACAAATGACAAAAGATAATAATAAATTGGGAGAATTTACTCTTTCGGGTATTCCCCCGATGCCCAGAGGTATTCCAGAGATTGAGATTACTTACGACCTTGATGCGAATGGTATTTTAACAGTGAATGCATGTGAAAAATCAAGTGGAACAAGTGAAAAAATAACTGTAACAAACGATTCAAGCCGACTTTCAAAAGACCAGGTTGAAAAAATGATCTCCGATGCGGAAAAGTATTCCGAGGAAGATACAAAACTTAGAGAAAAAATTGAAGCAAAAAATGAATTAGAAGGTCTGGCTTTTCAAATGAAATCTTTACTTTCAGACCCAAAAACGACTGAAAAGATACCAGAAGATACAAAAGAAAGTATGACAAAAGAAGTATCCGAAGTCCTAACGTGGTTAGAGACTAACAATAATGTTAGTACTGATGAATATATAAAAAAGAAAGAAGAATTTCAGGATAAAATGCAGCCACTTATATTAGGAACAAAAGAAGGTATTCCAGATTCTGGTCCAAGTATTGATTCTGGACCAAGTATTGATTCTGTTGATTAAATTATTTAAAGAATTAAAATATTATTAATTATAATGAAAACTAATAATAAATTTGTTTCTTCTCGTGAAAATAGATATTTACATAGAACAATTAAAAAAGAAACAAATGAATCAATTAATTATAGAAAACAGATTAAAAATATGAAAACCGATTTAGAGTATTATAAAGAATACTCTTATAATGCATGTGATAGTTATAATCAATTACTTAATAAAATATATAACGTAAAACAAGAAATGTAAGAAAAATCAGTAAATTAAAGTTAAAGTAAAGTAAAGTAAAGTAAATTAAATATCTCACAAAGAGATATTTAATTTAATTTAATAATTTTACGTTTCGGTGTGTTGGTTTACTTTACTTTACTTTCTTGTTTTCTTGTGTGTTGATTTACTAATTTTTCTTTTCTATTTATTTTTTTCTAATTTTTTTAGGTGTTGTTTATAATTGTCTATTTGAATCCATCCTGATGTTATACCGGGATAAACACAATTATACATTTTACCTATTTTTTTGAATGATTCATTACAATACATTATTATTCTTTTTGATTCACTTAGAATTTGTTTAATAATTTCTATACAATCTGTTAAATGAGAATTTTCCATTATTTTTCCCAAGTATTCGATAAGAACCATATTTAATAAATTCCATGTATTTATATATTTATTTTCTTTTTCTCTGCGTTTATCGATTATCTGCAATTTATTTTTCCATGAATCTTTTGTAATTTTATTCAGTAAAAATTGTGCTCTTAAATCTCGCAATGAATGTTCTTCGTCGCGTACATTCAAGACTACACCTTCTATATGTCTGACCATTCTGTGCATATTTAAAACATAAACGGTTTCAGAAGAGTCAATTACACGATGTTTATCTAATTTACTCGGAAAATTCTTTCGTAAAATGACGATTAGTTGATTATAAGTTGGAACATTATTTCCACACTGTTCGTATGGTCTATCTTGTGGGTCGCGTGGAATCGGTGTATTATTTTCTCTCATCCAACGGTAGTACTCTGGATTGTGAACATTTCCATTTTCGACTTGTCCAGTCTTCCAAGAAAATGGTGTGTGACAAGGAGGGCACCACATTTGATCGCACCCATTTATTTTAAATATTAATTGTCCACACTTCGGACAAGGTTTAGTATCTTTTTTAAGTAATTTTATTGTTTCAACTTTCTCTTCATCACATTTATGGTCTTCTTCTTTAATTTCCATACATTTTTTACAAATAGTATTTTCACAAAGTCCACAAAAATTGGTTGAATCTAAAAATCCTTTACAATTATCAACTGGACATTTACAAGAATGTGTGGTAGTTTCAGGTACTTTTGAACCATTATTTAGTGAATTGCGTATATGTTCGATTGATACACAAATGTCAACATGATGTTTATTTATGGATTGTAATTTTAACAACAATTTATTCTTTTCTAAAATATTTAGATCTATCTGTTTTTCGAGACCGTGAATTAATTTAAGTTTTTGTGCGTACTCCTGTGTTTCTGGTAATTTGGCAATTTCTTTTTCTAAAAGAACATTTTCTTGAATCAACTTAATTTCATTATTCAGAAATGATTGAGGAAAATTTTCAGTTAAAAATTCTTTATCCCATTCTTTTTTGCAACACATACATTTAGGGCTGATCGAATTATCCACAAAATATTTTTTACAACAAGTTCTGCACGAAACCATTTCTTCATTGTCACAAGTTTTACATTCTATTTTTTTGCGAGTACTCTTATTAAATAGCTCACAGCAGATTGAACAGTTCATATTATTTAATTCTACTAACATATCCTTTTTAATTTTAAATTTAGTTATTTTTTGTAAATTTTTATAAATTTAAGAATATAAATAATTTGGTAATTTAATATGTAAAAAATCTACGGCATCTTCTATTTTTAAAAATTCGTCATTATACTTTCCATTATTAATAGACAAAATCACTTTACATGATTTAATAGTTTTTTTGATATAATCAATTTTAATTAAATGTTCATTATTTAACAATGAATATCTAATTATATATTTATTATTCGCAATAAATTGTATCATTCGTGTTCGTAAATAATTCAATATTTTCTGTTCATTACCATCAACATTTATTAATTCACATTGACTAAGAATATAATTTATAATTGACAGTTCTGATATTTTTGCTTCTCGACTAATTATTTTATACACTTTATCGTTTATTAGTGCTTTTTTATGTAAGTTCAAATCTTTGAAACAATATTTTGATAATTTTAATAAATGTTTAATTATACTTATATCATACTGAAATTCAGAATGTTTTATTATATTTGTCCTACATACTGGGCATGTATTATTTAATAATTTCCACTTTATAATACATTTTTTATGAAAATTGTGGCAATAATCATTATTTTTTTTAACTAATTTAATACATATAGAACAAATATCTGTATTTCGAAATGCTTTTTGAATGATAATAATACTATATATTTCTAATTCATTCATTTAATATTATTAATTAATATAATTCTTTAAATTTTATAAATACAAAAAAACAATTACTTAAAAAGTTCAATTAATAAATGTTATTACTGACAGTATGCTCGGACAAGGCGTTTTATATGCGAAGTCAAATAATGGTCAGAGACAGAGAATTGATATTGAAAGTCCTGTTAAAGTTAATGTAATAGATAAATTAATTATTAAAAATAAAAAAATGAATGAACTTTCACGTAAATATTTTAATAAAATTGTTGATTGTGTTATTAAGGCTATTCAGTCAGATAAAAATTCAGTTGTATTTTATTATAATTATTATGATTTAATTAATGAACGTATCGGAAAACCACACGGACTTCTTAATGAATTTATGTATGAAATGTGTTATGATTTCTCTAATTATTTAAATAAAGATATTCATGGTAATCCAATGACATTTAAAACGATTTTTGGAAACAATTTTCGGTGGGAAATGCGTGGTAAAAACAACATTTTACTATTATGGTAAAACGTTATCGGAGATTAAAAAAGAGATTTAAAAACAATTTATATTAATAGATATCAATAATGAAAGTGTTAAAAAGAGATTTATCTTTAATAGAAGTTGAATTTGATGAAATTACAAAAAAAATAAAATTATTTTCTAATAAAGAACCTAAATTAAATATTGATTCAGGTAGTTTAGCCCGGGAAGTTATCTCTCTTATTTACGACGGTATTACAACATCAGAATTGGATGAATTTACCGCATCAACAGCAGCAAATATGTCTATTTATAATTCAGATTACTCAGAATTGGCTGGACGTTTAATTATAAATAATCATATAAAAAATACAAATTATTCTTTTTGTGAAGCTATGAATAAATTAAAATGTATAATTTCCGACGAATTATTATTAATTTGTAAAAATCACGAAAAAGAAATCAATGAAATAATTGATGAGTCAAGAGATTATCTTTTATCATATTTTGGGTTTAATACTCTTAAAAAAAGTTATTTACTAAAAAATGAACAAAAAGTAATTGAAAGACCTCAATATTTATATATGCGAGTTTCTTTGGGTATCCACGGAACCGATTTTATTAAAGTGAAAGAAACATATGACTTACTTTCTTTTAATTATTTTACTCATGCAACTCCAACTTTATTTAATGCCGGCACAAAAATGCCCCAAATGAGTTCATGCTTTTTAATTGGCACAGAAGATTCAGTTAGTGGTATTTATAAAACTATTAGTGATGTTGCAACAATTTCAAAATGGGCAGGAGGACTCGGTATTCATATATCAAACATACGACCAGAAGGATCAATAATTAGTACAACAAATGGTAGATCACAAGGAATAATGCCGATGTTAAAAGTTTATAATGATACAGCGAGATATATTAATCAAGGTAGCCGAAGGCTTGGTTCATTCGCGATTTATATTGAACCGTGGCACGCTGATATTTTTACATTTTTAGAAGCCAAAAAAAACAATGGTGCAGAAGAAATTCGTGCAAGGGATTTATTTTATGCTTTATGGATACCAGACCTTTTTATGAAAAGAGTTAGCGAGTCTGGTAAATGGTCTTTAATGTGTCCGAAAGAATGCCCTGGACTTTCTGATTGTCATTCAGAAGAATTTGAGGAATTATATTGTAAGTATGAATCAGAGGGTAAATACCGTAAGCAAATAAATAGTTTAGAACTATGGAATTTTATTATTAATAGTCAAATTGAAACAGGACTTCCTTATATGTGTTATAAAGATTCTGTAAACAGAAAAAATAATCAAAGTAATTTAGGTACAATTAAAAGTTCAAATTTATGTTGCGAGATTAACCAGTATTCAAATGACGAAGAGACTGCTGTATGTAATCTTGCATCAATTTGTTTACCAAAGTATGTGGAAAATAATAAGTTTAATTTTGAAGAATTGGGAAAGGTTGTCGGTATTATAGTAGAAAATTTAAATGTTGTTATTAATAAAAATTATTATCCAACAGAAGAATGCAAGATTAGTAATATGAAACATAGACCAATGGGTATAGGTATTCAAGGTCTCGCGGATACATTTATGTTATTAAAATTACCTTTTACAAGCAATGATGCAATAAAATTAAATAAAGACATTTTTGAAACAATATATTATTATTCTCTGAAAAAATCAAATGAATTATCACAAAAATATGGTCCGTATGAGTCATTTCAAGGAAGTCCCGCGAGTAAAGGTATTTTACAATTTGACATGTGGAATAAAACACCTGAACTATATTCTTCTGATAAATGGGCTGATTTAAAAAATAGTATTATAAAATTCGGACTTAGAAATAGTCTATTGGTAGCACCAATGCCGACCGCGTCAACAGCACAAATAATGGGGAATAATGAGTCATTTGAACCATATACATCAAATATATATACTCGCAGAGTTTTGTCTGGCGAATATGTAGTAATTAATAAACATTTAATAAAATATTTAAAAAGTTGTAATTTAAATAATAAAAATATTATAGATTCTATTATTTTACAAAAAGGGTCGGTTAAACATCTTGATATTCCGGATAAAGATAAAGAAATATTTAAAACTGTATGGGAAATATCACAAAAGAAAATGTTAGAAATGTCAGCTGACCGCGGAGCATATATATGTCAATCACAAAGTTTAAATATTTTTATTGAAAATGCCGACCCCAAAGTAATTAATAGTGTTCATTTTTATGGACATTCGTTAGGACTTAAAACCGGTTCTTATTATATAAGAACAAAGCCGGTATTAAGTTCTCAAAATTTTTCTATGGATTACTCAATAGAAAAAAGAAATGAAAAGATAAACGAAAAAAGAAACATTGTTTGTACGGATGATGTTTGTACATCATGTTCTAGTTAGTCTTTAATAATCCAAGTGGTAAATAGCCATAATTTAAATTTTTAGGTTCAACACCTTTTAAGCTATTTAACCAAACATATCGAGAAGAATCCATGGTATTATTGGACATAAGAGATCTTGAATTATTCATAGTAATCATTCTGGGGTCCATTGGTGCGACAACATTTAAATTATTTAATATAACTTGCTTATTAACACTTGTTTGTGATAATAACGCGGCACTTCGACTAACGCAGTGAACATTTAAAGATATGGGATACATATATAACACTATTTATATTTTAATTTCAAGATTAAATAAATAACAATAATTAAAAGTACAAAAATTATTAACATTTGAAATTTAGAACCAAAATTAGTTGTATTTCCAGAAAAGTTTTCTTTCCCGTTTTCTGTTCTATTTTTTAAAATATTTTCTTGAATATTGATTAAACATTTATACTCTTTAAAATCGTCGTCTGTACATCCAATTTCTCGTTTTTTCATTCGTTCTTGTTTAGTCGTAGCTTTACAACCATTTTTAGCAATAAATTTAGTATATTTATTAATCATTTCATTAAATGATAAACGATCACAAAGTGGAACACCCAATTTATCATTTACACGTTCATGTATAATATATGACCAATACATTAATTCTTTTCGTCCATTTAATGCTTTTTTTATTGAGTATCTATCTTCTTTAATGTATTCATTATAACTTTCCCCGCATATTGGACAGGGTAATACGTTTCCTAAATTACTTAAAAATAAATACATTGAATTTTTTATCTTTTTATGTCGTTCATTGTTTTCATTTAGTTTTTTAGGGTATGCCATAACTAAATTATGTAAGAAAAACCACGCGGTTGGTCCCCAAATTTTTGTTTTTACTGATATATCATTTGGTAAAGAATCTAATGAATCACTCATGTAATAATTAATTAATATTTTTTTTTAATTAATTAAATACTCTTTAATGTTTTCTAATATTTTTTTATTAACTTTTCTGTTATTAACCTTAATTAAATCCATACAATTTATATCTATTTTCAATTTATTAATTAAAATTACTAAATCATTGTCGAAATGTGTTAAAATTTCTGTTGCGGTATTAATACCAATACCGGGTATTGTACTTAACATTGCAGAATTGATATTTTCTTTTGAAACTTTATCTTTTTTAATTAAGTTAGTTTCTTTTTTATCATGTTTATTTAATTCAATTCTCGAACTAAATTCTTTAATAATTTTAATTGTATCCTGTATATTATTACTAAGTAAAACAGAAAACCCCTTTTTATAAGAAAGTGAATATATACATGAATATATTGTTTTTTCACATGTTCCGGTATAATTATATCTATTGCCTTCTATAATGTAATAAATACAATTATTACTTAGGTCTAATTTAGATAATCGCTCACTTTGTTCAGAATAACGTGAGTCTTTCACGCTTGCTAATAGGTCATTAATACTTTTTCTCTCAAAGATTGCAAGTAATATATTATTATTGTCCCGTATTACTATATCACCTAAATCTAAATTTAATAAATCGCAGTTTTCAAATGCTTCTTTTAAAATAGTTGGTTCTCTTAAATCAACTTGAAGTTTCATTAATTAATTAATCAATTAATCTTTAACTCATTTAGTGTTTTAAAAATTATATTTATTAAATTGTTCTTTGGTTTTATGATTTTTATTTTCTATTCTATTTACTATATAATAAATTGGATTAAAATCCTTAGCACTATCACTATCATGATAAGTATTTAACATCATATCTAAATATTCATATCTAAAATTATGGCCAACAATTAATTGGTTCCAAGTATCATGATTTAATTCAACCTTTTTTATAAAATGAAAAAATCTTTTTGGTATAAACATCATCATATCATTAACTCTCGGGTGTATTCCAGATTTATGGAATGGTTTAAAACACACAGAAGGGAATAATATTTTATCACTATATGGATTAAAAATTTCTATAAATTTATCTTTTATAAATAAATCTATTCTCATACACAATATAAAATCATAATTATTTATATTAGTTATTCTATCAACGCAATTATGAATTAAATTAGTCTGTCCTATTAAATTTTCATAGTATTTACTATCCAGTAATACAGATTTATATATTTCATCAAGAGAATTATTAAATTTTGTAGTATAACTATTTATACTAACTGTCATATTTATTCCTTTTTTTTTTAAACTTTTTATAAATTTTATATGTGTTAATGCTGCACCAATTTGTTCTTTATATGAATTGTCATGACCTCTATTACGACTACATTGTCCTCCAAGTCTAAATGATTCGCCAAATAAGATTAATAATGTATTATTCATATATATATAACAAAATATAATAAATATAAAAGTAAAGACTATAAGATTTCGGTAGTTCAATATTATTTATCTTAAAACAATAATCAAATAGAGACTTGTGAGATTTTTAAGTGTTATCCAATAAGTGTTATCCAATAAGTCTAATTAAAATTAAAATAAAAATAATATTTTAATATAAAATGGATATTAAAATATTATTTTTTGGTAAAGTTAGAGAATATATAAAATTAAATGAAGTGGACATTATATTAAACGATGAAAGCAACTTAAATGATTTAATTTTAAAATTAAATACTTATTATTCTTTATTAAATAATATATCAAATATAAATTACTCAATAAATCAAGAATATGTATATGATTATAATACGATATTAAATGACCATGACACAATTGCATTAATTCCTCCTATTAGCGGGGGTTAATAAGGTATATTATCTTAATTAATTATTTCAAAACATTTTGAAAAAGAACCAAAAATAATATCTAAACATTCTTTTATCGCTGCGGGTTTTCCCGGTAAATTTACAATTAATGTACCCATACCATTATATATATATCTAATTCCCGCAGTTTGTGCAGATAATATAGAGGTTGGAATATTGTCAAAATTTTTGACCCGCATTATTTCACCAAACCCTGGTAATAATTTATGACAAACTTTTGTAGTCGCGAGATCAGTTACGTCTCGTAATGCTGGTCCAGTTCCCCCAGTTGTGAGTATTAAATTACAACATAAATTGTCACACATGTTTTTAAGTGTATTTTCGATTTGTTGTTGTTCATCTGGAATTAATGAATAATAAATATTATAATTATGTAATTCTTTTTTTAAATAATTCTTAATTTCCATTCCTGAAATATCCGAGTATACACCATTAGATGCACGGTCTGATGTAGTTATTATTCCTACTTTGTAAATTTTATCATCAGTAGTGTATATATTATTAATTAAATAAACATTTACATTTTGACCAGTATTTAAATTTTTATTGGGTAATACTTCTACTAAACAGTTTGAATCAATTGTATCAGAAATTGTACTACTATTACTAACAGTTGTGTCTACGAATAATTTATTGTACTTATTAGATCTATATATTTTCCCTCTAAGATATTCTAACCTATTAGAATCAGCTTTAATATCATTTCGAAGTATACCTGATAATTGAATTGGTTGTGTCCAATTACTTCCAGAGAAATATTCAATACTCGGGTTAACCAATAATAATAATGTAACATAGGTACTTATCGGATTTCCCGGTAATGAAAATATATATTTATTATCTATTTTTGAAAAAACGAATGGCTTCCCGGGTTTCATATTTAATTTTTCTATATAAACCTTACCTAATTCATTCATAATTGGTTTAATATAATCTTTTTTACCCATTGATACTCCACCAGAAGTTATTAATATATCTACTGATTTTAATACTTCAATTATTCTGTTTTTACATATTTCATAATTATCATTTAATATTTTATAATCAATTACTTCATAATCTTTTAAAAGATTAATTAATAATGGTCGATTTATATCATAAATTTGATTATCTTCTTTAATCTCTGATTGATCTATTAATTCATCCCCGGTTGATAAAATACCAATTTTAGGTTTATTATAAACTTTAATTGATTTAATCCCCAATGAAATTAATGTCGCTATACTACTGGGATTCAATTTATGTCCCTTTTTAAGTATTTTTGTATCTTTTTCAATATCAGACCCGACCTGTCTGACCCATTGTTCCTTTTTAATAGTACCATTTATTACAATAAAGTTTTCATTTACTATGGTCACGTTTTCAATCATTTCAACCGTGTCGCAATACTCCGGTAATATACCCCCAGTTGCTATATAGACACACACAGAGTTATCCTCTTTAATCAAATTGTTATCTCCCGGATATACAAATTTATCTTTAAGAGCATAATTATTACAATTATCTATATTCTTAAACGCATAACCATCTCTCATCGAGATTCTGTTATTTGGAACATTCACTGGTGATATAACGTCTTCTTGTAAATAATAATTTAATGAATTGATAACATTAATTTGTATAATATCATCATTTTGAACTAAATTTTCAATTAATATTTTTTTTACTTCTGTTAATTCCATTTAAGTTATTTAAGTTTCTTATTGTTTAAGTAATTTACTATTAAGTAACTTATTATTAATTAATTCATATGTTCCAAAACATAATGATGTTTGAAATGAACGTAACATCGATCCTCTAAAAAGCCCGATAAGTCCATTTTTACGATAAGTATTTTTACAAAGACAATACATCGAATCATAATTATGATATAGTTTATTCGAATATTGATTTTTAAAACCCTGTAATTGTATATTTGTTTTTATAATATCTAATGGATTACTTATTATAGATGATAATATACCAGCGATTCCTCCAAATATATATATATTAATTGTACTATTATCATATTTATTCATTAAATATTTCATTGTTATAAATTCAGTTAAACCGACCGGCATATTCATTAATAGCGTAATCGGGGATGATTTAAAAAATCCAGTTAAACCATTTTTTAAATAAATATTTTTAATTATATTATTTGTAGTATTTCCAGACACATTATTTATCATCCGGATTGTATCTCCCGGAATCATTATAACATCGTGCCCAATTTTGGCGATTGAACTATAAAATACAGAATTAATGGTAGAATCACTTTTTTTATGTAATTCATAAAATCCGAATAACCAAATATGAGCAAAACTGATACTTGTTAGCATTGGGTAATTGAGTTTATAAAATGTTTGTATTCCACGATCTGAATATATTTTAGAAAATGTATTTCCATATGATTTAAAATATTTTGTATCAGATTGATAATGATCTAATATAGAACGGGGCATAAGACCAACATAATGTTCTAATAAACCCGCCCCAGTACCACTTATTATGAATGTCTTATTATTCATTATATTATATTATAAAGTATTATTTTAATTTACTTTACTTTATTTTAATTTTAACGTATAGAATACCAAAAAAAAAACAAATTATATATAAAAATGTCTAAATTAAAAAATTTAACTGATACATTTGGAAGACGTCATAATTATTTACGTATATCTTTAACTGAAAGATGTAATTTAAGATGCTTATATTGTATGCCAGAGAAGGGAATCGATTTAACACATAATGATAAATTATTAAAAACCGATGAATTACTTAGACTTGTAGATATTTTTTCTAAAGCTGGGGTAGAAAAAATACGTTTAACGGGTGGTGAACCAACTGTAAGAAAAGATATACTTGAAATATGTAAAGGAATTAAAGAAAATAAAAATATAAAGAATTTAGCTATGACAACAAATGGAATTAGTTTAGGTAGAATGTTGCCAAAATTACAGGATGCTGGACTTGATTCTTTAAATATAAGTTTAGATACACTTGTTCCAGATAAGTTTGAATTTTTTACAAGAAGAAAAGGGCACAATTTAGTAATGAAATCTATTAATAAAGCTCTTGAATTGGGTTATAATCCAGTAAAAGTTAATTGTGTTGTTATGAAAAATAAAAATGATGATGAAATTGTAGATTTTGTTAAATTAACAAAAGATAAACCAATAAATATTCGTTTTATTGAATATATGCCATTTGATGATAATAATTGGAATACAAAAAAGTTAGTATCATTTTTCGAAATGAGAGATATAATAACTAAGGAATTTGGAGAACTTAAAAGAGAAAATGACCATTTTACGGAAACCGCTAAAAATTATAAATTGCCGGGACATGTCGGTTCAGTATCTTTTATAACTTCTATGACTAGTCAATTTTGCGGCGGATGTAATCGGACAAGATTATTAGCAGACGGGAATTATAAGGTTTGTTTATTTGGACAAAAAGAAATAAGTTTACGTGACGCAATGAGAGAGGGTATGAATGACTCTGAATTACTTAATTTAATTAATGGATCTATAATAGATAAAAAAGAAAAACACGGAGGAATGTTAAATATTCAAAAAATGAAAAATCGTCCTATGATTACAATTGGCGGGTAATTTTAAATGTATCACCAATTTTTAATTCAGTCGAATATTCTATGTTCATTATAATACCAAAATATATATTACCTTTTGTTCTTCTATATTTAGATAATGTTAATAATGGTTCTGAACTATCTATATTTCCTGTTATTTAATTAACATTTATTATATTTTATAATTTAAAATATTGTAATATAATAAATGGCATCAAGAAGTTTATTAAGTGATATGAATTTTAACAAGTTACAAGTTAACAAGTTACAAGTTAACAAGTTACAAGTTAACAAGTTACAAGTTAACAAGTTAAAACAGGATGAGGAGGATGATAATAAAGAAGACGCAAGCGCATTAATTCATTATACAATAATTGGACAAAATTCTAAAGTTGTTAAATATTTAAAAGAAGAAGATAATTTAATATATTATGAATTAGATTTCACATTTGACGAAATATCTCATATAGCACCAGCTGTTATAAATAGTAAACATGGAAACTTTTATGATATTTTTGATACAAAACAATTATTCACAAAAATTATTAATGGTTTTAAAATACATGGAAGAAATTTTAATATAGATTCAATAGAAAATGAAAATTTACCTTCAACAGTTGATAATAAATCAAATGATGGTAGTAGATATAATATGACATTTATTTTTATTAATGAAAACTACGAAAAAATAATGTTACCATGTACAATATATCATATTGATTTTGTTGATAATTCTGTCAAAATGGTATTTTATGTAAATGATGATGGTATAATAAAAAATAATCAAACAAAACACGATTCTTATAATTCAAGAGACCCTCATTATCATACATTTCCTGCATATAAAATATCAAATACAAATGGTTCATCACAATATAAAATAAATATTCCAAGACAAAATTTCATGATGTTTAGTTGGACTGTGAATATTTATTTATGGTTTCCTGGAATGTTCGCTATAATTGGTGCGGCAGTAGCTGTAGCTACAGAAGCCGCCTCCGCAGCAGCTGGAGCCACAATAGCTGCTGCTGCAATAGCTGCAGAAGCCGCCGCCGTAGCTGGTGGAGTTTTAGTATCAGCTGTAGCCGAGGTAGCAGTCACAGCGGCCACAGTCGCGACAGACGCTATGGCTACAGCTCTTGTTGCCGGAGGTGAAGCATTAGAAAGTGCAATTCCAGGAATTATAAGTGAAGCAGTCACAACTGCCGCGGCTCAAGCAGGCGGTGCCGTTGGTGCAATCGTTTCTGCAACAGTTGATGCAGTTGCAGGCCCTATTGTTGGAACAATGATTGATACAATAGTTGAAGTTGGAGTTGAAGGAGCAATAAATCTTGCGGCAGAGGGACTGAGTACAGCAATTGAGAATATTGCTGAAGATGGTATTATTGATTTTGTAGAAGGCATGACTGATCAAATTGGTCGAAGAGTTGCACAAGATGCGGTAGAAGCAGCCATTAAAAAAGCGATTACGAAATCTATAGAGAAAGTAGGTACAGATTATCTTAAAAATTTAATTAAAAAAGAAGCAGAAGATGTAGATCCAACTTTGGGAAGTTTAGTGAGTATTTTAAATACAGGAACATCAACTAACCTTAATGATTGGATCGTTCGAGGTACAGATATTCGTGATATAGTAACGGCATCACAAAACCAACTGAAAAAAACAACTGCTTCAATAATCTTAAATCCACCAGTAATTCCAGGAGGTCAGTTGGAATTCGTGGTACATACGTATAATAAAGCTTCACCGACTTTAACGGATGTGAGTCAAAATAGAATGATACAAAAATTGATAACACCAGCGCGTGCACAAACTTTTAATTTTGAAAAAATTGCTGCCATAGAAGATGACCCATATCTATGGACGATTTTTTGGGTCCAAGGAAGTAGTAAATATTATTTAAAGTATACAGAGTCTGATAAAAAAGTAGACTGGTGGACTTTAAAAAAGGATGAACTTTCCGGACCTTTGGGGAATATACTATGGAAGGTTGTAAGAACTTCATTATTGGGTTATAGTATACAAAATGTAGGAACAAAACAGTTTTTATATTTTTCTAAGAATGAGTTAAATGTATGTAATAAAGCACAATTAACTACTGATAATTATCAAGAGTTTTTTATTTATACATATAGAAACCAAGCAGCATTTTTACAACATTTTGACTTACACTATGGTAATGATGTATATGCTTTTTGAAAAAGCTGATAGAATGAATGGCCAATATGTATGAAACGTCTGGAGGAGTCGTTGTCATTATAACGGTCGCCGATATCAAGTTATGAAATGGTCAGACCAATAGGGATATAAAATGGAGTGTTGTAAGAAGTTCATTATTGGATTATAAATATAAAATCCGAATAACCAAATATGAGCAAAACTGATACTTGTTAGCATTGGGTAATTAAGTTTATAAAATGTTTGTATTCCACGTTCTGAGTTTACGTGACGCGATGAGAGAGAGGATGAATGACTCTGAATTACTTAATTTAATTAATGGAGCTATTATAGATAAAAAAGAAAAACACGGAGGAATGTTAAATATTCAAAAAATGAAAAATCGTCCTATGATTACAATTGGTGGGTAATTTTAAATGTATCACCAATTTTCAATTCAGTCGAATATTCTATGCTCATTATAATACCAAAATATATATTACCGTTGGTTCTTCTATATTTAGATAATGTTAATAATGGTTCTGAACTATCTACATTTCCGGTTATTTCATCAACATTTATCATATTACATCTTTTACATTTATTTTTAAATATAAATTTACTATTTATATTTTCAATACTTAATATTGTATCTTCTGAATATTCTTTTATACCATTTATAACCACATTTGGTCTAAATATATCAATTGAATAATTCATATTTGTACGATTATTTAAATCTAAAACACTTAATTCATTTATTAATAATAATTCTCCATCATTTGTAAATGACGCATCCGGTTTACTTCTAATCAATTTACAACTTATATCTAAACAATCACTTAGCCATTTATTTATATTATTATTATAAATATATCCAGAGTAAAACCATTCTTTTGGTGTATTATTAATATCAATAGTTATACTTGTATTTTTATATTTAATTATTAATTGATTTTCAGATAAATTTATATATGGAATTAAATGGATTAAGTTTGCACATTTTTTTAATCTAATTATTTTATTATTAGAATCTATTATACTCCATTCTCGATCATATAATAATCCATATTCAGTTGTTTTCCATTTTTGGACAGATTGTTTTTGGCAAGATTTAATTGGATATATATTTAATTCCGTGATTGTTATTTTATTACAACCGAAATTTTCATTTATACTCAAAAAATTTTCATTTATACTCAAAAAATTTTCATTTATACTCAAAAAATTTTCATTTATAAATTTAAGAAATATATTTATTTCATCAATTGTATTTATTAAACCAAATGATACTCGTATTGCACCAGTGGGATTTCCGTTAATAATATCTTTATTATTTGAACAAGTGTGCCCATCCATAAAATTTTGTTTCATTTCATTAAATGAAATGTTTAAATATTTATGACATGCACCGATATTGCATAAACACCCTGTTCTAATTGATATATTATTTAATACACATATTTCTTCAAATTCTTTATAACCAATATATTCCCCATTTTCTTTTAATAAATTAAATGTTATAATACTTCCATGATTTTTACAGAATTCTTTAAAAGTATAATTTAATTTACATTCGTATATTTTAAATACTTTTTGTCCATTTGAATATGTGTAGTCTTTTATATTTTCATAAAAATAATATGTTAATTTTGAAATATATTCAGAATTTACTTTAATTTGTAATCGATTTTCTAAACTAATTATACTTAAATAATTAGGACTACCATCTTCCATCCATTCATAAAAAACATCATTTGCGATAACATAATCATATTCGGACGATGAAGTACTCACTGTTCCTCCCCCAAAATATGATTTATTCAGATATTTAATACTATCTTTTTTAACAATTAATGCACCTAAACCAGTCGGATATCCAAAAATTTTATAAAATGATATGACACAAAAATCTATTAAATTATCAGATAGGTCTAAATTATGACTTGAAATATATTTTGCTGTATCGTATAAAAATATAGTATTTCCATATTTTTTTTTTATTAAATTAAAATAATCTCTTGAATATATTTTTCCTGAAAAATTACTTTCTGCCGGCATCGCAAATAAATTAATTTTATCACCTAAGTTATTTTTACATTCAGGTCGAAATAGTATACTTAATTCATTTATTTTATTTATTTCATTATCATTATTAAAATCTATAATTGTAACGTTTGACCCTTTATTTAAAGCATATTCTCGAATTCCAACAACACTTGTATGATTATCAATAGTATAAATATAATTTGTGTTATTATTCCAAGTAAAATATTCACCAATTTTTTTCAAGGAATCGGTTGTTCCACCCGTAAATATACACGTATATTTATCTTCGTCCGCATTAACATATTTTAATATCTTACTTCGTACATTATTCATTTTAGATGTTGTTAATTTACTGGATTTACTTAAACTGTGTGGATTTGAATAACTATTTGTGTCCTTAATTAAATCACCGAGTAATTCTTTTGAATAAAGAATAGAACTTGCATTATCAAAATAAAGATGATTCATTTATTAAATGATTTTTATTTATTTTTATATAGTTATACGTATTTTATTTTCAAAAATTAATTTTGAAAATAAAATCATTATTAATAATAGGATGTTACAATTTACAGCGGCAAGTATAAAACAAGATGTGTACCTATCTTTAATGAAATTACAGATTCAAATAGACCAAATTAAATTAAAAAACCAAATTAAAAAACCAAATTAAAAAAAATAATATAATTATAGATGGGATCATCTTCAAAAACGCAGAAGGATGTATATTCAAGAATTATGCAATTACAAACTGAAATTGACTATGTAGAAGGAGAATTAGAAGTCAAACTTGAAGAGACCGAAGTCAAACTTGAAGATACCGAAGTCAAACTTGAAGAGACCGAAGTCAAACTTGAAGAGACCGAAGTCAAACTTGAAGAATGCAAAAATAAATTAGAATCAGAATCAGTATCATTTTTATTAAATGGTAAAGAAGTAACAATTATTAATCCAGACGCGAGTGACAGACTTTTATATTATTTAACAGATACTTTAAATTTATATGCGACAAAACCAAATTGTAATCAAGGATTTTGTGGTAACTGTATGGTTATGATGTCATCTAAAAGTGGTGAAAATTATAAAAATGAAAACATTAATTCATGTTTATTAAGAATTGTAGATTGTAATGGTGTATCAATTACAACCTTAGAAGGATTAAATTCTGTGGAGTATGAAAACTTCGGTAAATTACATCCAATTCAGGAACATTTTTACGTTATTAATGCCTTACAGTGTGGTTATTGTACACCAGGTCAAATTATGACAATGTATTCTAATCTACAAGATCCATCTAATTTACCAACTTTTCATACAGTAGAAAATGATTTATCTGGTAATTTATGTAGATGTACCGGTTACAGACCAATCATCGAGGCATATAAAACATTATTAATAGCGGTGGTAGAAGGTAATAACAATGTATTAAAAGAGACTATAATTGGTGATGTGAATGTTGATTTATATACTAAACAGTACGATGAATTAAAAGAAAAATGGAATGTCGGTGGAATTGATGGTTTACCGACTTATAATTTGAATACATTTAATTTAAATAATACGAACTCTGTTGTAGTAAAAAAGTATCTTGATGATTTTGAATATAAAAATGTAAGTTATAACTCTGATATATCTGGTGGATATACATATAGTGTACCAACATCATTGGACGAATTTGATCAATTAATGTACACAACGGATAAGGATAAATTATTAATTACATCAAATCGAAATTCATTTGGTATACCCGGTTATGAAGAATATTCTTTAACTTTTGATCATTTAATTTCATTAGAACACGTAAAAGAATTACACACAGTTACTTTATTAAATTCGGGAAATTATATATTCGGTGCAGCTGTTACTCAAACAGAATTCAAAGAGACCTTATCGAATTCGTCTGACCTTAAATATAAAGAAATCTCGAATGGTCTAGAACCTATTGCATCCGAATCTGTTAGAAATAATTCAGGTTGTGTGTCATCAGCTATAATGACTATGAAAAATGGATTTAGAGGAGATTGGGCAACTATACTTTCCGGATCTAATGCTGTATTTAACTATTATATTTACGAGAATCAGTCCAAATCTATAAACTTCGGTACATATTCTGAATTAAAACTTGATATGGATTTACACGGAAATTCAATATTAGTTGTAGGTGTTGAAATACCTCAATTAAGATTAGGAGAAGAATTTAAAATCAGTAGAAGTGCTAAACGCCCAGCTCACGCCCAAGCATTTGGAAATGTTTGCTGTACAAAATTGAATGGCGTCTCTACGATTACAGTTGGTGCCGTAAATGACACCGGATTACAATATATATCTAATGTAGAGTCACTATCTGAAGCACTTAGAGAAGTAAATCTATTAGATATTAAGGATGAATTCGAACTGTTAAATAAAGAATCGTCTGTTGAGCCTGTTCGTAATATTATTAAAGGATTTATAGTTAAATTTTACGCTGGCTTAGATTATGATTTAAAAGATAAGATTACATCGATTGGTTCTCAAACATACAACTCAGGAACAGTTTTAAATACAGAAGATGATTATTCAGTGTGGACACTTAACGGTAAAGCTGATAAACATAAAATGATTAAAGAAGGTTCTAAATTACAACAAATCCCCACTCGGGATCAGTTACCTGATATTACAACAATTGGTACAAAATTTGACGCTGTTGGTAAATTGGGTCCGTTACAAAAAAAGAGTTTTTTTAAAGTTCAAGGAAAAGAAGCATATGCTACCGAAGTTTCCACAAGTTTTGATCGGAGAATTGAATTTATTGTATCAAATATAACAAAAGGAACAACTGATTATAATTCAGAACACAATAAAAAATTATTAGAAGAAGTTCGAAATACTAAAGGTGTTATATGTGTATTAGTGAATGACAACTGGTTCACTGAAACATTCGGTTCTTATACGAAGTCTGATAATCCAAATCCGACAAGACTTCAGGGATTTTCAGATAATGGTGTTGAGATTATTAACACATTTAATAACTTTCAACCATTATTTAATTCATGGGGACCAATGACAAATTTCACAGATGTTGGGCCTGTAAATACATCAAAAGGTTTATTTGATAATAAAATTTTGAAATATTCTGATTTAATTGGATGTATATTAACTGATAATATTGAATTATCCCGAGAAATGGCACGTAAATTATCCGATCATTTAATTCATATTCCAGAAACGCCGGATTTAGAATTAGTTAATGAGAATAATGAATTTAAACCGAATGATATACTAAATGATTCGAATACATTAAATAGAGAAAACACTAGCAGATTTTCAAAACAATATGGTAGATACACTGGAATCTCAAAAGATACACCAAATAATGAAAATTATTCAAAATATATAAATACAGAAAGAGGAGATGTATGGTTGGGAGACACATTCCCGAATACTTATACTGTAGGAGACACAAATGGGTCAACCGACTTAGTTCCAAATTCTGAAAATGATAAAAAATGTCCATTTTGGGCATCCGGCGATTTTGTAGATACTCTCGGGGGTGGATATAATTCGGGAACCGGGTCTGGTCAAGTTATTTCCGGTGAGGCTAATGGATGGATGACGGAAAATTATGATAACTGGTATGATACCACTGCCGATTATTCTGGTACACTAAAAAGTAATTCACAACATGTAACTCCTATGGAAGGAGTGTCGTTTACTCTTATGTATACTTCGGGAACAGAATTAAAATTATATATCGGTTCCCAAGATACACTCGTATTTTCTGCAGTTTGCGAAGTATTAAAAAATTTAGACCCGAAATATTCTGTTAAAATGTTTGACGTAAATGGTAATTATGTTAATAGTGATAAAGAAGGATTCTTATTAGATTGGTCGCAGATGTCATCTGGTGGAAGTTTTGGTTATAAATATTGGTATTCAGTTGCGGCGAGATTAGAAGGAGCAATATTAACAGTATTATTAACAGAAGAGCCGGTTAAGTATATGGAATTTTGGGAAAATGGTGAAGGATTCTTTTTAGGAAGATATATGATGAATAATTTGTCAGTAATGTCAGTTGATAAAACGACTAATAAGATTACACACTTAGCAAATGATACATACACTATACAAAATATAAATTCTACGCTAGGCGGTATTGCGGCAACAACAATATCAGACGGATTAACACTCTGGAATAAGATTGATAATTATGCCAGTCGTAATACACTCATTCAATCAAATATCGGTGAAACACAAGCTCAGAGAGGATTCGGACAAACAGAAGGATGTGCATTATTACATTCAATCTATTCAAAGGGCTCGGCTTTACTTGAAATACCACACTGGAAATTGATATTAAATCACGTAACGCAGGTAGAAGATCGTTTAGCCCCAGGTTATCCACCCACAGATTCTGGTAATTTATTTACTAGTAATCCTGGATTTCCAAATACTGTAGCAAACTTAAATGAAAACGTATGGAAAGAATTACAAGTATCTATTCTAAAAAATTTACAGAATAAAAGATACCCAGATAATGGTACTACAAATTATACTGATTCTATAACAGACTTAGAAAGTATAAAGACCGCATTTGGTAAATACTACACAGATCACGTTGAAGATTATAATTCAGTAAATAAATTTAAAAAGCGGGGTATGTCACTTGTTCCATTTGCGTATAAAGTTCTGAATCCGTTTAATAGTAATTTTTCAGTTAAATTACATATTGATCTAAATTCATTTAAGATAAATTATGATTGTCTCTTAGTTGATCATGGAACTGGTTCATTTTTAAAAGGTGTTTCAGCTTTAGCAGATTGTTTAAAATTAGATCCTAGTGTTATTAATTATGTATCTACAAATAGTTCTGCGGGGTCCGGATCTCTAGGACATGCCGGTTCTGTGACCGCGATTCAAAACACAAGAGCCGCTATGAACGGGGGTAATAAATTATTAGAAGCGATGTTATCCAGATATCCAGTTCATTATTATTATTCTGCTGCATCTCCAGCAAGAAATTATACCGTAACTTGTCCAGAACTTACCGCCGGTGTCCCGACCTCCGCAAAAATAACATTAAGTACCGGCACAGTTTTAAATAATGGTGATATAATTGATTTAAAAACAGTATCTGGGTCTGACTTAATGATGTTATATAATTCGGCCTTCCCAAATAAATCATTAAGAGGTGTAACATTATTTACTACTGCCACAAATCCTTCGGCATTAAATACGAATCCTGGAGATTTAACAACGAATCCTGCTCCGGATTTACACCGTGAATTAATTATTAGAACACTTGATTTTGAATACGCGGTAGGTGGTGGACAAGCAGTACAAGGAGGAGTTTATTCATATGATTTAGATTATTACAAAGATTTAGTTGATTCAACTCGTCCAACTTATATTACTGAAATTACAAAAGAACATATGATGAATAGATGGCCTATGATATGTACATATTTAGGCTCCGCTATAATTGATACTGATGCCGGTGGTCCGTCACATAGTTTTGGGATGGCGTGCTTAGCGAATAATCAAGTTACCGGAGTATTTGCTGCTGCGGGATTTCCGGTTCCATCTGGTGGAGGGGGACAATTGTTCGGTCATAGTCTCGGAGGAACCAAACTTTTACCATTGGAGCCTAATAATGAATGTGGTAAACCGAATAAAGTATATAATGGTTCAATGAGTGGTTCATTATTCGGAGCAAAAATAACTACTTGCGATGTTGTTGGCAGAACTATTCAGGATCCTCATTGGTACGTTGAGTACGGTTCAAGTCTTACGGGTTTTGAGGCTGCGAATGTATATAATATGGCCTTGATATTAACCGAAATTGATGTTTTAACTGGAGAATGGAAAAATATTAGAACAGAATTAATCGCAAATACTGATCGGTCTATTAATGGACTTACTGATATTAATCAAATGGAAGGTGGATTTCATATGGGTTCTGGATATGTAACTTCTGAAGATTCATCCGAAATGTTAAAATCAGGCAAAAGTTTAAGACAAGGATTTTGGGGATATAAAATTCCTATCGCAAAAAATACCCCAGAGATGTTTAATGCCGCGTTATTAAATGTTAATAACGCGTATGTCGCCGGAACACCATACTTTAAAGGTGTCGCGGAAATTTGTACTCCAACATGTGCTGGGGCGATGGGGTCATCTTTGAGAGACTGTGTTCGTAATTTCAGAGAATCCGTAACTAGTAATTTAACTGGTTCGGGTTTAACTAATCCTTATGCTACTGATACTGAAGTATCTAACCGAAGTAGATGTAGTTATATGGATGATCTTTTCCAGGTTTCAGTAGATAAAATTCGAAAACATACATCGGTACCAAATGATGTCTTAGAATATTTAGTTAATAATTAAGTACGTTAAGTACATTAAGTACGTTAAGTACATTAAGTACGTTAAGTACATTAATTTTAAAATCATTTTTAATATTAAATGGATTTAATTGGCATAAATAATGATTATACTCGTGAGTATAATTTAGAATTTATAAATAATCAATTAATAATTAATAAAGAAATATTAATTATTAAAAAACGTTTTGACAACGAAAATAAATTAATTATAACTTCTAATTTTATTACAGATAAAAATAATCACTTTATTAAATATTTGATTGTATTTAATAACGAATTATTTGATAAATGTTCATATGTAATCAAAGGTATTAAGAAAAATAATTGTTATATTGAAGAATTAAGAGAATATTTAATTTTAAAACAAGAATATGAAAATTATTCTAAAATTTTTGAAGATAATTCTTTATTTAATCAATTTACTTATGAAATATTACCGATAAGTAATTTAAATTTTTTAAAAAACAGTTCGAATTTAAATTTAAAAATACCCAAATTTGATAAAATGTTGATTATTAATAATACGAATTTAAATAATTATCAAAGAACATTTATAAAGTACATTTTTAATAAATGTTATTTTGTAAATAGTAATATTAACACACAATTAATTATTAAAAATGGTGAGAATCATTTAGAAATTAAAAATAAAACTATACATTTATGTATTAATGAAAATTTTTATTCTGGAATCATATACCTAATTGATAATTTAAATGAAATCGAAGAATTAATTGAAAAACATTCAATTAAAGAACATAATATTGAAAAGATTGAAAACCCAGTCGAGTCTAAGTCTGTGTGCGAAAAAGGCTCGGAGTGTTGTCAAAGTAAACCCAAAAGCTCAGATTGCGAAAAAGGCTCAGAGTGTTGTCAAAGTAAACCCAAAAGCTCAGATTGCGAAAAAGGCTCAGAGTGTTGTCAAAGTAAACCCAAAAGCTCAGATTGCGAAAAAGGCTCGGAGTGTTGTCAAAGTAAACCCAAAAGCTCAGATTGCGAAAAAGGTTCGGAGTCTGAGAGTAAACCGAAGTCAGAGTGCGAATCCGGGAAGTGTTGTCAGAGTAAACCAGAGTCAGAGTGTTGTAAGACTCCTGGTAATCCACCGTGTAATCCGGAAGAATGTAAATCTGGGGACTGTTGTAGCAAAGAAGATATTCCTGAATATGGGTTCATTCTTTATATGAAAGGAACAAAAAAAGAACCTAAGTGTAAATATAGTAAAAATGCTGTAAATAAATTAAATTCATTAGAGATTAAATATAATACGTTTGATGTTTTAAAAAATGAAGACGTAAGAGAAAAATTAAAGAAAAAATGCCCGACTTATCCGCAATTATGGTATAAATATAAATTTGTTTGTGATGGTGATACTATTCAAAATAAAGAAAATTTAATGGATTTATTAGAAATGTTTACTTAATGTATTTAATTTAGTATCCCCATAATTGAAATTTTCCTAATGAAACATTTTGATTTAAATATTTATATTGTGTATAAATATACCTCGAAAAATCATCTTTCTTACGATTATAATATAACGTATATTCTTTTTCTTGAATTCCATCTTTTAAATTATAATAATTATTATATGATATTGAATAAGTATAATATACTAACCAAAATGATTTCGTCCATGTTTCTTGATATTCGTCATAATCAATATCATCTAAATTTTTAAAATCTGGATGATATTGATTCCACGAATTTGATGTGTGTGAATGTCTATTTCCAATTGGTGGTTTTTCTTTAATATGATTATATATTCTTACTATTGTTAACATTAATTTTATTTCAGTTGGGTCCAAATTAATCTTATTTTTATTTTTTTTTAATATATCACTACGTTTATTCAATAGAACTTGTGAATATTCTGGATATTTTTCAGGATTAGTCATTATATAACGTCTAATAGATATAGGTAATGCTTTATATGCGAGTTCTTCTAACGACATGTTATTAATAAGAATTATTTATTTTTTATTTATTTTTATTTACTTCTAATTACAATTTACCCACCGGACTTACCTCCGGATTTATTAAGTAATTTAATATTACTAATAATAATATCGTGTGATAAAGCTTTACACATATCATAAAATGTCAATGATGCCACGGTTACGGCGGTTAATGCTTCCATTTCTACCCCGGTTTTATATGAAGCCTTAACTGTTGACCTAATTATAAATTCATTCATATAGTTTGAATGTATATCAATCTGTGTTGAATCTAAATTAATTTGATGACATAATGGAATTAAATCATATGTTTTTTTTGATGCCATTATACCAGCTAACCTGGAAACGGCAACAATATCACCTTTTTTATTATTATTATCTTTAACAGAATCATATACTATACTTGGCACTTTAATTGTAGCTTCGGCAATGGCGATTCGAAGTGTTGGAAGTTTATTTGTAATATTCACCATTACGGCTTTACCATTACTATTGGCATGAGATAACATTATTTTTAAATTGATATTCGTTTTAAGTAAATTAAAGATTACTTAAAACGAATATTATCTCATCTCAATAGTAATGGTAAAGCAGTAATCTTTAATTTACTTAAAACGAATATCAATTTAAATTAAATGGATTATGAACGTTATCAAAAACAGATTATATTACCAAATTTCGGAGAAAACTGTCAACATAACTTAAATAACAGTAGTGTTATTATAATAGGACTTGGCGGAATTGGTTGTCCCACCCTTATGTATTTATCATCAATGGGAATAGGAACAATTGGAATACTTGATTATGACCGAGTTGACATTTCAAATTTACATAGACAATTAATATATACAGAAGAATGCATAGGTAAAAGTAAGACACAATCAGCTAAGGATTTTTGTAAAAAAAGAAAGAATAATATTAATATTACAGAACATGATATTAAATTAACTAATACCAATAGTCTCGGAATATTAAAGAATTATCAAATTATTATTGACTGCACAGATAATATATTTACAAGACAATTAATAAATGACGCGTGTGTGATTTTAAATAAACCATATTTTTTTGGTTCATCTATTGGTACATCAGGACAGGTGGGTATTTTTAATTATAATAATACCAGTCCGTGTTTAAGATGTTTATATTCGAATAAAATAAATGAGACGTGTGAATCAACTGGTGTACTCGGCGTTATTCCGGGCATAATTGGAAATTTATTATGCGTGGAAGTAATAAAACACATATGTAAATATGAAGCCAAATTAACTAATAAATTATTAAATTATGATATAATACAAGGATTTTATAATGTAACTGTTCCAAAAAATGTTAACTGTTTAGTGTGTAGTCCGACCGCAATTATAAATATAAATAATTATTCAAAATTAAATATATATTCTCCAAAATGTTCTATTAAATTTAATTATTCTACAAGTATTAAAGAAAATGTTATATATTTAGATAATTTAGATTCATTAGAAAATTTATTTGAAAAATATAATTATGAAATAGATGATTTAATTTTTAATTGTGAAAATAAAATAAAATCAAGACTACTTGTTAATAAATTAAGACAAAGTGGTAAAAAAAATGTGTGGTACTTTATTTAAAGTAATAAATTAGTTAAAGTGATAATGAAAATCACTTTAAATGAATTATCTGGAAGTTTGGGTGATCTTGGAACATATCTACCATTAGTTATTGCATTAGCTAAATTAAATTTGATTAATATTAATACAACAATGTTTTTTTCCGGTATATTAAATGTATTTACTTCGGTTATTTGGGATATTCCTATGCCGGTTCAACCGATGAAATCCATAGCGTCTGTTGCTATAACTGAAAACAATTTAACAAAAGAACAAATAATAACATCGGGTATTTTAGTTGGGGGAATATTATTATTATTAGGATTAACAAAAACGATTGATGTATTAAATAAATTGATATCTCAATCAGTTGTAAGTGGTATACAACTCGGTCTAGGATTAAATATGTCTATAAAAGGAATTGATTATATTAATTCGTCGGAGTACTTGATAGAAAAAATAATTGGAATAATATTATGTATATTCACATTTATATCATTTAATTTATATAAATTTCCCTCCGCTCTTTTATTGGTTATTATTGGTTCAGTATATTCATTAAGTATTTTAGATTATTCGAATATTGAATACGTATTTATTATTCCAATTGATGTTACAATATTAAAAGGGGTAACAAAAGAAGATTGGTATTATGGATTTATAAATGGTGCATTACCACAAATTCCGTTAACAATTTTAAATAGTGTTATATCAGTGTGTGCATTAAGTAATAATTTATTTCCAGAAAATAAAAAAGTTTCAAAACGTAGTGTCTCTATAAGTGTTGGATTAATGAATTTAATAATATGTCCTCTTGGTGGTTTACCTGTATGTCATGGAGCAGGGGGTCTCGCGGGACAATATAAATTTGGAGCAAGAAATGGTTTCAGTATATTATTTTTAGGAATAAACAAAGTAATTTTAAGTTTAGCTTTGGGTAATATTTTAATTATTATACTTTCTTCATTTCCAGATTTTATACTTGGTATTTTATTGTTTTTTAGTGGAACAGAATTAGCTTCAAAGGGTCTTTTAAATTCACACAACGATATTACATTAATAACAGCAGCAATACAGATGTCAACTAATACATTTGTAGGAACAATCTTTGGTATATTTATAAGTATGATACAATTATCTATTGATAATTGTAATACAATTAAGAATAGAATAATAAATATTGTTATTTAGAATGTAAGAATTCTTTATTTTCTTTCCATTCGCTGTCTCCCCCAGAATCTTCTGAATAAGTTTCTTTTTTCCATATAGGAATTAATTCTTTTAATTTATTAATTCCATATTCAACTGCTTTCAATGAATCTACTCTATGATTTGATGAAATTATAATTAATATACTACTCTCAGATACTTTTACTTCTCCGAGACGATGAATAAATATAATTTTACAAACATTAAATGTTGTTCTAATATAATCTTCAATTTTTTTAAGCTCCGAGTATACCATTTCTTCATATGCTTCATAACTTAATTTAATTACAGTCTTATTCTCGAAGTAATTTCTTGTTATACCACTAAACATTGAAACTGCGCCACATTCTGGACTAAGAGCTAAATTATAATATTTGTTAATATCGATTGGTTCATATATTAAATTAAAATGTGTATTATTTTCCATTATAATAATATATTTAATTTAATATATGTTATCTAAACTTAAATATATAAAAATACCGGTTCGATTGTATCACGAAAAAGTGATTAATCATTATGAAAATCCAAAAAATATTGGAACATTTGATAAAAATGACCCGAATGTTGGTAGCGCATTAATTGGAGCACCAGCATGTATTCGGGGAGATACTTTAATTGCGATTGCCGATGGTAGAAGTATTGTTCCAATAGAAAAATTATATAATGAAGATAAAATTATAAAAGTGTGGAGTTATAATTTAAATAAAAATAAATATGAAATAAAAAATGCGAAAGTTATAAAACAGAATTATAAAAAAAATATGAAAAAAATAACTTTTAACGATAATAGTTATTTAATTTGTACACCGGATCATAAATTATTATTAAAAAATAATAAATATATCGAAATTAACGACATAAATAAGAAAGATTCTATTATACCTTTTAAAAAAAACCCGCAGTCAGAAATGTGTGAATCATGTAATGAAGTTAAAATCATTAAAATCGAAAATTTATATAAAGAATATGATTGTTATGATTTACAGGTAGAGGAAAATAATAATTATGCGATTATAACAAAACACACGGATTGTATACAATCTGGACTAATTATTAAAAATTGTGGAGACGTAATGAAACTTCAAATTAAAGTTGATAAAAACACAGGAATAATAACAGATACTTGTTTTAAAACGTTTGGGTGTGGTTCCGCCATTGCGAGTTCATCATATTCAACTGAACTTATTAAAAATATGCATTTAGATGAAGCGAATAATGTTACAAATATGAATATTTCAAAAGAATTAAATTTACCCCCAGTCAAATTACATTGTTCTATGTTAGCCGAAGACGCAATTAAAAGTGCGATAAATGATTATAAAAGTAAAAATAAAGTAAAGTAAGTAAAGTAAAAATAATAGTAATTTAGTAATTTAGTAATAATGTAATAAAAGTCTAATGTTTATAATTGGTACAACAATTGATTATAAAGAAGATATTATGGGAACCAGATTTGATTTTAAGAATGATAAAATCGCGAGCTCGTGTGGTTGTGGAACGAGTGTTAATTTTAAAGACTAAATTAACAATCTGTTGTATAATGCTTAGTGACTTTTATTTACTTTATTTACTTTTATTTACTTTTATTTACTTTTATTTACTTTTATTTACTTTTATTTACTTTTATTTACTTTCAATTTACGGATATCACCTTTATAATTTCTTAGTGTATCTATCGCAAATCTTTGAAACCTTAATATTTTAGTTAATAATTCTTCCCGAGATCCAGCTATCATTCTTTTTGTTATCTCCACTGGACTTAATTGAGGATTTAAAAGTCTAAGAACCATATACATAGCAGACCAAGTTACACATAATCCACCAAATGCATCTGTTTTTATTTGTGGTCCCAAATATGGACATGTTTCATTCGTTCCCAAATATTCAAATTCTGGCAGAATTTGTTTAAATTTTTTACTAAGAGAAGAATCGATCACTTCTTGATCAAATAAGGCATCCGATTGTACTTCTTTCCCAAATTTAACATTATTCATAGTTGTTTCATAAACACTGCCCCCATGAGGATCAAATCTTTCAATTATTCTTCTATTTAAATCAAATATTAACACATTTGCATGACTAGTTGCAGAAAAATCATCAGTGGTAAGTAAAGTTAAATCACATATAACCATATCTTTGTTGTTGTTTCCACATATATTAAGTTTATCTTTGAAATTCGGTGGTATTATTATATGCATATTATGTATTCCGAACGAATGTTTAATTGGTGCATTTATAATAATAATAGATGAATAATTATTCGTGGGTCCACCTCCAATAAATGCGTGAATAGGATCAGAAGATTTTTCGCAAATATTATTATTAGCTTCTTTATAATAGTATTCTGGTGGGGAACTGAAAATTTTATATATACATGGTGCAAATGGTGCAATACACGCAATTTTGTGTATAGGTCCATTTTGTTTTTTTATTAATATTAGTAAAAATGTTATTCCTAAACTTCTCTGATTAAAAAATGCAAAATTTCCTTCTTGTTTTTCATTTGGACCTTTTGATTCAACATATGCTAAATATTCATTTACACTTACATAATTATCCGAATCCGTATCCAAATCTAACCCCGGATATCTTTTTTTATCTTTTATTTCTTTTCTATTATCAATTAATATATGAGGAGAAGAGATTAATTTTCTACCGATTATACCATTTATTTTAACGCACCTCCCGGTGGAAGGATTCAAAATCATGTTTTTTCCGCAATTTTTTAATTCGGGACTTTTCTTTGGACTTTTCTTTGGACTTTTCTTTGGACTTTTCTTTGGACTATTCTTTGGACTATTCTTTGGACTATTCTTTGGACTTTTCTTTGGACTTTTCTTTGGACTTTTCTTTTGTAAATATTTTGTAATATCAGAGTTTGTTTTTAATACGCACCTTCCGGTTTTAGGATTAATAACCTTATTTTTTCCACACGATTTTAACATTATATATATATATAATTTTATTATTTAAAAGTATTTTGTTTATTAATATAATGGTTGATTCGTCATTTAGTGAGAACGAATTAAAAGAAATAGGTAAAAATTTAAAACTTGATGATACTTGGGTTTTTTATTTTCACGCAAAAAATGGGGGAAAATTGTATAATGACAATACTTTAAAATTAATAGAGGTAAATAATATAGCAGATTTTTGGGGAACATATAATAATATACCCGAACCATCAAAAATGTTTTATGATGGAATAAATAATAAAATATTAAAAAAAACTGGTCAAACTCCGTCAGCTATAAGTGTTTTTCGTAAAGATATATATCCTGCATGGGAAGATAAATTAAATATTGATGGATTTGAATTAAGTATAAAAAGATTTAATGATAAAAATATCGATTTATTATGGAAGGATGCGATGTTATTCTTGATAGGAGAATCGTGTGAACATTCAGATATTCTAAACGGTATTAGAATAGTTGATTGTTCATATGGCGGAAAAGTTATTAATAGAGTAGAATTTTGGTTTAACGATAAACAATATAAAGCCCATTTTGAAAATGTTATAAAAAAAACAATGAATCTTGCTCAAAACACAAAACTGATGTATAGAGAACATTCAGTATTAAAAGAAAAATAATTACTCATTCGTTTTATTTACTCATTTCATTTATTCATTTTATTTAATAATTCTGTAAATTCAGGTTCATCTTTAAATTTATTAAACATAGACATAATTTCATTTGGATTTATATTAGCCATTAATTTACTAATATCGGCCGAATTAATATTATTAATAATATTACTATTATCGTTAGTACCGTTACTACCGTTAGTACCGTTACTACTGTTAGTACCGTTACCAGTATTATTTCTATTATTTTTTTTATCGTTAATTTTATTTCTTAATTTATTTTTTAATTCATTCTCCGATGTTGTAAGAACCTTTTTATTTTTTTTTTTAGATTTACCTTTTGGTTTAAAATTATCTCTATTTTGTTGAATAGTTTCATCATCTAATTTTATTTCATCACATTCTGGTTCTTGAATTATATTTTCCATTATATTAAATTAACTTTTATTTTTAAGTAAATATATGATTTATATATCCTCATTCTTTTATCACACTGTGTGTTTTAGATAAAAAAAGTCATTTATAAATCTTTACAAAAAAAGATTACAGTTTAGGTAAGCCTCATCCGAAACAAGTCTTACCAAAGAATAAAGATTGTGTTTTTTTCTTCTTATTCATTAAGCCTCATCCGAAACAAGTCTTACCGAATTTGCTAAGTGTCGGCTTTGAACAAGAATAATTAAATCCAGTGATACTTGCAGAATTTAAATTATGAGTTGGATAGCGCGAATAATTACCAAATTCATTTGTAAAATAAGGACTCTTATTATTTATATCAAATCGTGAAGGAACGTTACCGAATTTTGTACTCCAATAAGGACTACCATTTGATTTAAGTCTAAGATATTTCTTAATATATTCACCATTTGTTTGTAAAATATTAAAACCTTTTCCAATCATTTTTTGTCCATGTTCGTTATATATAGCCCGTGCACTTAATCTTTTACCCATTATATTATTTTTTTTATTTTTAACAGTTTTCAGTGTTGGACTTTTCACATATTTTTTCGAATAATTAACTCCTTTGCGTGGTCCTCCTGGGCTTTTACCCGGTCTCCCTGGGCTTTTACGTGGTCGTCCGGGGCTTTTACGCGGTCTTCCTGGGCTTTTACGTGGTCGTCCGGGGCTTTTACGCGGTCTTCCTGGGCTTTTACGCGGTCTCCCGGGGCTTTTACGCGGTCTCCCTGGGCTTTTACGCGGTCTCCCTGGGCTTTTACGCGGGTTCTTTTTTTTATAATGCTTTCCAAAATCTAAATTTCCTCCTGGCATCCAATTATCAGGAAGGTTTAGTTGAAGAAGTGTACCCTCATCATCATCGCTTTCCGATTCAACCGGTTCTTGTTCTCGACGTTCTTGTTCTCGACGTTCTTGTTCTCGAAGTGTTTGTTCTCGACGTTCTTGTTCTCGACGTTCTTGTTCTCGAAGTTCTTGTGACCGAAGTGCTTGTTCTCGAAGTTCTTGCGGGGATTCTCCTTGATTCCATATATCATTTAAAGTAAATCCACTTAGACGAAGTTGGCGTCCAAGTTCTGACCTACTTAATTGTATATTCTGATTATCTAGGCGATAACATCTTATATTATTATTTTGACAAAATTCAATTATAGTATCTGTTGATGCTCCTCTTCCAAAACGATTATAGTCCATATATATAATAACAATATTTTAAATAATTAAATCATTTAAAAAGAATTTACATATAAAATATAATGAACGACGAATTAAATAATAAATTAGACTTGATTCTTAAATCACTAAATGAAAATACTTCTAAGTTAAATAATATAGAACAAGGACTTCTTTCAATTAATACAGACCTCATTGAACAAAATATTAAATTTAGTAATACGTTGTTGGGAACTGTTCCTATTCCTGCGGAAATTGTAAGTACAGTCGAAAAAGAATTATATTATTCAGAAACAAATGGTAGAATAATTGCTCATGGTCCTGGAACATTTGACAATAAAGATAAATTAAAAAGTAATGGTCAATGGGACCAATTTAAAAAATCGTGGAATATGAATATTACTCGTGCTGAATTATTAACTATGTTTCCAAATATAATTAATAAACAACTGTGAATTAACACGACAGTTAATTAAAAAAATGTAATAATAATAGAAAAATAAAAAATGTAATAATAATTAAAAAATAAAAAATGTAATAATAATAATGTTAATAGTAATTATATTACTAATTATACTAACTATACTAATTTCGATAGTATTAACATTGATATTATTAAAAAAATGTAAATTTAAGGGAGTAGACTCTGATAAGTTCATATTTGAGATTGACGATTTTTTAACTGATTCTGAATGTGATAATTATATTAATAATAATAAAAATAATATTAAACGAAGTACTGTTTTAAATAGCGAAAAAACGATTGATTCAGTTCGAACAAGTTCAGACTTTACATTAATAGATTCAAAGTTAGATGAAAAAATATTAAATTTGGTAAATAAATATTCTAAAATACCATTAAATCTAAAACACGGAGAACGGAGTACATTAATTAATTATAAAACTTCGCAAGAATATAAACATCATTACGATATATGTCATCCAACTCAATGTGACCCATCACATACAAAAGATTGTATTGATGATTATAATAAATTGGGTTCATTAAGACATATATCTGTCATAATTTATTTAAATGATGATTTTAATGGGGGTGAAACGAATTTTTCCAAATTAAATTTAAATATTAAACCTAAAAAAGGTAAGGCTTTATTATTTTATAATTGTAAAAATGATATTAATACAAAAAGTGGATTATGTAATGTACTCAATGAGTCAGAACACGCAGGAACTCCCATAGAATCTGGGGAAAAATGGATTATTGTAAAATGGTATAGAATAAAGGAAATAATTTAATTTTATTATATTATATGATTAATATAATGAATACATTTTTTATAACACCATTAATTCCATTAAATATTTATTTAAACATACAAAAAGAAAAATATTTAATTAATTGGGACCATATGGAAATTAAATTAATAAATAATATTAATTCTTTATTTGATTATTCTAAAATATTAACCGATAATGACATTAAAATCATTTCTAATATAGTTAAAAAAATTGATAAATTCCGAAAGTCGAATTTAGAAGATAAATTATTATTTGTTCAACAAAATACTTACAGAGAAATAACAAATTATAATTATATATTTTTTTCATTATTAAAATCAAGAAATTATTTTCAAGTTATAAATCCTTATAAATATGATAAAATAACAACATCCATCGGGTTATCTGATATAGGACCGACATCTGATATTAATATATCTCTATTTAATATGTTAAATACTCCCGATAAAGATTTTTTTATTGATCAATTACTCGATGGAGTAGATTATAAGTCAAAGAATGTTATACATGATATAATGTCAAAATCTAAAATAAATTCTAAAATAAACACTATAACAAGAATATTATCAAATAAAAGTATATTATATAATATATTATCAGACGAAGATTATATACCATTTAGTTTATCATTTGAATTAAAATATGATGATTCAACTCTTAATAATATAATAGAAGAATTTAAAAAAAATAATAAAAGTGAATATTTTGTAATAAAACCATCAAACGGAACATTATCAGATGGTTTAGCAATAAAACCAAACTCAGAATTAACAGTTGAATTTATAAGAGAATGGACTATAAATCCCGATAATAATAAATATTCAAGTAAAACAGAAAATGATAATATTTATTCTACATGGATTTTATCATCATTTATTAAAAGTTTTTTATGGAAATTAAATAGACCGAGTAATGCGAGTATATTATTTCCAGATATAAAAGAATTAAAAAGTGTATCATTTAATGATAACATAGGAAGAATTAATAAATTTCGATTTTATTGTTTATGGAAAATAATAGATGGTAAATTTACAAGTTATATATATAAAAATGCATATACTGAAATTTCTCTTGAAGAATTAACAACTTATTCTAAAACTCAATTAGATCCAGCTAATATAGAAGAGTTTTATCAAAATATTTTAAACGTAACCGAAGATGTAGATGTTTTTGAACAAATTCAACTAAATGGAGCTAAAAATGACAATGAGAAAAAAATAGAGGCTGCAACTATTGGAACATATTTAGATTTTGCATATACAGTTAATGAAACTAATTATCCTCCTGGTAAAGATTCGTGGAATAAAGTGATGAAAGGTATGTATAATATTTTAAATTCTATGTTTTATAAGAGTAAGCGATATTTAAATTGTTTAAATAAATATTCGGATATAAAAGATTCTGGGTGTTTTTCATATTTTGCGTTAGATATTTTAATAGATTCAGATAATAAACCATGGCTTTTAGAAGCAAATTCCAGACCATTTATAGGATTTTCAAATTGGTGGAATAAGTATGATACGAATAATGAACATTCTGTAAATGTAGAATCGTTTTTAAATACTGTTATTTCTTTAACAATTGATACAGTAAATTCGGGTGGAATAAAAGGAAATATAGATGATTTTTTAATTACTATTGAAGATTTCACACAGAATTATAAAAAAGTATATATACCATTTACATTGGGTCTAAAAGATAATAATACAAATAAAATTTACGATGAAATGTATAATATACTTGATAATAATGATTATTCAAGTTTTCCATATGGTAAATATGCACCAGCTGGTGTGGGTTTTAGAGGTATGTCTTCTATTAGTAAATATTTAATTAGTAAAATAGATTCAATGGGAAAAGAGTATACAATTTCATTATTGAGGGATTTATATCCACATGATACTAAACAAAAAATATTAAATAGAATAACTACATTAGGATTTTATTTAGGGGATAAATCTGAATTAACTAAAAAAATAAAAGAGAATAATAATAATTGGGAAAGTATAATACCGTGGACTATTATTTATAATAAAGGCGATTCTGAAATTGATTTAAGAAATAAATTAATTAATAAAAATTTTACTTTTATATGTAAACCATCATTAGGACAACAGGGGCATGGTATATTTATAAGTATTGATATAGACTTAATTATTAGCACAATTAGTAATTCCGAATATGATTCGTGGATTATATCCAGATATTTAGATAATCCATATTTAATTAAATTAAATAAGAAAGGTGTTTCAGACGTAATTTATAATGATAAAATTGGTAGAAAATGTCATTTAAGAGTGTATGTACTTTTAAATAAAAATAAAAATAAATTAGATGTTTATCTTTATAAAAAGAATTTGATTTTTTGTGCTTCGAAAGAATATAATACTTGTAAAGATGAATCAATTCCATCCGAATATTGTAATTTAACAAATTTATATTATGGAGGAAAATATTATAATGATATTCTCCGAAAAGACCCAAATGATGCTTACAAAGATTTATCTGGATTAACAGATGAATTAATTAATCCATTCGAGTATGTAAAATTAATGAAACAAGTTAAAAGTTTAGTACAAAAAACTATACTTTCTGTAAAAGATGATTTAGTTTGTTTAAATTATAATAATAATTGTTTTCAATATATAGCATTCGATTTTCACTTAGAAAATGAAAATAATAATGAAATACGTCCATGGCTACTTGAAGTAAATTCAACTCCGGGGTTAAAAGCTCCAAATTATCAATTTAAAGATCTTGGGGGAATTACAAATTATTTAGAAAGTATATTTAATTTAACACTTAATACAGATTTTTCGAAAGGAAATAAACAATTATTTGATTTTATTTCATTAAAAAAAAATTATAAGGATTCTCATATTATACAAGAATTAGAAAAACCATTCTCTGATATTTATTCTTGTATGTATAATTATACTTATACACAATTAAAACAAATTATGATTGATAAAAATATACCGGGACGGTCAAAATTGACAACAAAAAATAAAATGTGTAAAAAATTAATTTAATCTTATTTAGTGTGGTAGACCAGGTGGAAGATTTGGGTATGCCGGCGTTTCAACTTGATTTTCGTAATTTGATATAAAATTATTAGGTAATTCAGTCCAATTTCCTACTTGATATAGATTCATTCCAGATTCAATCGGGACAGGTGTTGATATATAATTACCATTAATATTTTTTACTTTTAGATTAGGTATGTTTTGACCAGGTGTCATATCCATCTTTGAATGTCTACCTTGACCAAGAGCCCGAGAACCAGAAGAATTAGCTAAACCGTATGATTGAATTTCGTGTCCAATATTATTATTTGGATTATTAATAAGTTCTGGTTGATTAATAAATGCCGTAGTTGTTCCATATAAAGATGGATATCCAACACGATCTAACGTTAAATTTTCTTCTGGTCCTAAAATTATATTTGGGACATCATTTGGATACTTTGGTAATAATTCGGAGAGAGTCCTACTGGTATCTAATTTTTTAGTTGCGTATTCTAAGAAATCTTTACTTACCTTCTCTGTCTGATTTCTTTGATTTACACATATTCCCCCATTCTTAAATGTTTCACTTTGACAAGTCTTATCATTTAATATAGAACCGATATTTCCTTGTGTGTAAAATCCATAATCAGTTTTTTCTGAATAATTATTCATTCTTTTTCCATTTGTAAAATTTTCTAAACTTACCATTATTAATAATTAAAAAGAAAAAAAAATAATCAATTAATATAAGTAATGTTTAAAATTTTAATAATATCAATATTAGTTATAATAATTCTTTTACTTTTATTAAGAGACAATTTTCAGACTGTTCCTACTATAAAAGAACAAAAACAAGAAAATAAAAAAGCTGAAAAGTATTTGAAAGAATATGAACCGATATTAGACCACAATTTATTAAATAAAGCATGGAATAATAATAATACTCTTGAAAGTCAAGATTGTTCAAATTGTAATAAAGCTCCAAATTGGTGGTATCCGAATGAAAAATATGATTCTAAAAAAATAATAGAAGATAATCCTTGGTATGGAGATAGATATAATTCAGTTTATAATATTTTAGGAGATGTTAGATTACAACACTGGCAATTTCAATAATGTCAATTTCAATAATGTCTATTTTGAAATTTTCCATAAGTCATATAATGTTTATATGCGGCATTTTCAGTTTTTATATTTTTTAAATCGGGATTTTTTCTTAAATAATTCATCCAATTAAAACAAGATACTTGAATAGGTTCTTCTTTTTCTGGTTTTTGCAATATAGTACAACTCGTACTTTTAATATGCGCCCAAGTTCTTTTATATTCATGATTAATGATACAATCATAGTCTATTATTCCTTTTCCTCCATTTTGAATACATGTTTTATAAAAGTGTATATCATTATATCCAAAAGGGTATCTTTTTTCATTAAAATAATATGAAAATCGATTTTTCATTTTATCTAATGTATAAACTGGAATAGTTAAAAAAGAACCTATTAAGAATTTGAGGGGGTTGTTTTTATAATGTAATGAGTCTTGCCACAATTCAGAATTTTTACCGGAGTAATTATAATATAGTGGTGCAAAATATTCAAATTTTTTATTAATTTGAGCATTTTTTGCTTTATCAAGAATACTATTAATACTATTATTTACAAAAGTATCATGTCCAAGTATAGTAATAACATTACAATTATTTTCAATACAAAGTTTTATTCCACTATTCCATGTTCCAGTAAGTCCATTATTTATTGTTTGATTATCTATGAAAATAACTTCGATTGAGTTAAATTCACTTCTAATATTTTTAACTTTATTACAAGTTGTTTCATTTACATATAAAACAACAAAATTCTTAGTTGGTATGTTCTGTATAAGTAATGTTAAACATTTATGTATTAATTCATAATTATTGTAATGTGTTGTAATGATAAAGCCATTCATTCTTATTATTTAAAGATAAGTTTTAAATAATAATAATAATTATGTTTAATATAATTAATAATGACCATAATAAATTGGACCATAATAATTGTATATTTTCAAGAAGTCAGTCAAGACCATCTAAATCTTTAATCGATCCAGAATTATATAAGCAATTTATTAAATTAGATTTAACTCTGGATATTATAAATGAATATTCATATTTAAAAAAAAACAGTAAACCAATAGAATTTTTTTTACTTCATGAAATTATTAATAAATTAAAAATATTTAAAGATTTTTTAGAATCTTTTGCTTTATCATTTGATACAATCGTTGTAAATGAGGTTAATAATGTTAATGTTATATTTTGTATAGATACTAATATTGTTTTTAAACAATTAATAGAAAATATAATAAGTTTATTTAAAATTATTGAACCAGGTGATTATTTAATTTTAAATTTTGTCGATTTATATTCATATACATCTTTTGAATTATTAATATTACTTTCAAAAATGTTTAAAAAAGTAAAAGTATATTATAGTAAAT
>Ga0209815_1000202_pt1 | contig 45586 bp, 60 predicted proteins | sample CoawatmetaG00DNA_FD_187507 | JGI IMG/M metagenome (GOLD analysis project Ga0209815, IMG submission 187507) | Marine microbial communities from the West Antarctic Peninsula - Coastal water metaG002-DNA (SPAdes) (version 2) | ecosystem: Environmental > Aquatic > Marine > Coastal ...
TCTCGCTTGGAAATCAGAACCATTATCAATTGCTTGTACTAATGTTTTATGATTTTGTGTATCACCTACAACAGTCTCAACACCTAACAAAGATTCAGGTGCTCCACTAAATGGTTTTACAGTTCCAACAGTTTCTGCTAATGCAGTTGGGTTGAAAATTACAATACCTCTATCTGGGTAGAATAATCCGTATCCCTTTCCGTTTGCATCAGTAGTAGTGTTAACAGTTGCTTCGTTTTCAGTACCTAAGTTAAGTGAACCACTTACTACTTTGAATACTCTACCAGCTTTTCCTAACGTATCTCCGAATTTCTTACCACTATCATCAATGAAAGTAAATAATCCATTAGAACCACTTAATTGTAATGACCAATTTCCAGCATCCATCTTTTCTCTATATCTAGCTCTATTTACATTGATAGCGTAAATTGAGTTTGAATCTTCAAATACGTTAGCCGTAGAAGTTTCAAATGAGAATTTAGGGTCTGTTGGTTCTAACAATACTGATTTGTATTGTGCGTAAGTTGCTTTTGTTGAAAGTAATGCATCATCATCATTTTGTAATGAAACTGAACCACTTCCGTTTACGTGTCCATATGCTACTGCAAATTGAGCTTCAGCCGTTGCATCAGTTCGTGGGTCGGTACTATACACATCATAATAGTAATTTCCACTTTGAGCAACTTGCGTTGATGAAGTATAAGCGTTAGTTAAAGAACCAACATCACCAGTCCAAAGACCCGTTGTCACTACTTCTACCTTAGCGTTTACTTTATCAAATTCACCGAATTGTTTGTACACACCAGTGGTTGCACCAGCTCCAGATTGTAATTGTTGACCAGCGGGTAATGCGGAGTTTATGAGTGAAACGATATCGTTCGTATCGAAAGTTCCACTTGCTGCTAAATCAGCAATTCTTGCTGCTATGTTTGGGTCGTTTATTAATGCCATATCTTATTTTCCTTTATGCTCTATATGTTATAGTTACCGGAATGCTTTGTGCACCACCCGTTTCGTTACCATAGACCGTAATAGTTGTTGATACATTTGAAGTTAACGCTGGATTTGGAGTGAAGTTAAATCCTAAACCACTTACCACTTGTGCGGTAGTTGTGATTTCTTCTCCTAAGAAAACAGGAACCGAACCGGCTGCTGTTGCTCCTTGCGTTACTGATAATGTACCAGCTCTCTGGTCTGCCAATACAACAGTGTATCCAGCTGATGAGTTACCAGCAGGTGAAGTAGTTGGAGTCATTGCAACTCCCCCTTCATCTTGATAAGCTCCGATAGATGGAATTCCCAATGCTACGATTGGAATTTGTGTTGTACCTTTCGGTAGTGTAACTAATTTGTATCTTAATACTTGTGTTTCATCAGGACTTGCTTCCATTATAGGAATTGCCTTAATTGCCGAATCATAATATGCACTTCCCTTCGGATGTGCTGGTTCGTATAATGTATAATCAATCTCATCATCACCCAATGCGAACTTGGAAATGTTCAAAGACTGACCCGATGCCAACTTCTGTCTACCTTTTTTGGTCAGAATGGCATCTACTGTAATCGATGTGTTGTTTAAATATCCCATAATTTTTTATTACCCTTTTGATATACTAATAAATATAACATTTTAAAAAATAAATTAATCTACCTGTAAGATTGGTTCTCCACTACCTCTACCAGTATCAGCAACTCTAAGAATGTTAGGATTTGTGGTAAATACTTCTACCGGTGATAATCCATCTGGAGTTGTTAATATAGTTTGTTTTGAACCTTCAAAAAATGAATTCTGCATACCTTGCGATAAATTGTTTTTGTAACGATAGTGTGTAGGGAAGTATCCAGACAAAGGAGTTACTTCTACTACATCATTACCAACCGATGGTACCGAACTACCATATGGTAGTTTAGATACTTTGTATTTGTATTTAGTCACATCTACATTCTCATACTTAACAGCTTCGTTATTTGAAGTTGCAGGGTATCCTTCGGTTTGTGTTAATATTGTTTCTACGTAAGATTGTTTAATTAAATAAATATCTTCTCTTGATGCGGTTAGGTTACCAAATATATCTAATTTAGTAACAATACCAGTTGTTATTGGTGCGAATAATCCAAATCCTGCATTAGCAAGTGAATCTCTCTCCATTCCGATTTGTTGGAATGTACTTTCATCAACCATTGCACTTAACTTAGCACCAGATGGTACATCTATATATGAAACGTATGATGGATACTCACCATTTAGTACAATTGTATCTTCAATAGTTATATCAGCATTATAGAATGGAGTTGTTGATGTAATACTAATAGTATCATCACCATCAATGTTTGCATCATAATTATCATATTGATGAGTTATCACTACGTTTGAATCAGTATCTATTTCAGCTGAGAATTGGTTGTTATCACCTTCTGCTGAAACATTATCATCTACATTAATTGATGTTTCATAATCACTCCTTTCCGAACTAGCCGGCTTCCATTGCGTTTTACTTCGTTCTAAATAGTGTGGTTCAATTAGTAAACCTTTAGATACTTTTGCTCTAGCTGGTACCAAATCTTCCAATACATCGAATAAAGATTTATCAATAGAACGAACTAATCGTATGTATTCATAGATATCTCTATTTACTCGTTTGAAGTAGTAATCCCTAAGAACACCCAATTCAGAGTAGTTATCTTTATATTCATCGGATGGGTTACCAATATAGTTATCTATATTAAAGTTTCCAAATGATTTAATAATATCCATATTCAACTCTTTTATTGGTGAGAAGAATAATCCTAAACGGGATGAATCAATCGGTGCTCTATCAAATGCCTTTTTTGTTGCTCTAACTCTATGTGATAAATCACCAACTAAAGTTTGAGTTTCAAATCTAATTTTATCTGAAGAGTTAAATCCTAATGATGGTACTCTTGCAGTTACAGTTCTATCGTATGGAGTATATTGATATGGGTATTCGGTTATTGATGGGAATCCATCTGCCGAACCATTCACTACACTATACTCAGTACTAATTGCAACATTCTTAACATCTACATCAACTGCTCTATTTTTTGGATATTCAAAATCAAATCTTACTAATAAATCTTCAGTAGATGATGTGTATGAATTACCAACAGTAGAATCTGGCATAAGAGTATGTGTTTCAATAACACTATCCTCTAAAGGTTTTTTCCATAATCGGAATTCATCAACCTTACCATCCATTTCGTAACCCAATGTTACTATGGCTGCTGAACCTGAATCCCATCCGTTATCACCAGTTATAGTCATAACATTAGTAGATATGTTAGTTCTAATTCTATCACCAACCGCCTCTTTAGCTATTATTTGGAATTGTGAATCCGAACCTACTTCCGTTCTATTAATTACAATCTGGGTATATTCTTCATTAAATATGTTAAATGGTTCAGTAGATGATGATTGTACATTACCAGTTAAACTTTCAGAAACATATAAATCAATTGTACCAAATGTACCAGTTGTATTTGTAATACCAACTCTCCACAATGGTGTTGAGAATGAACTATTAGCTCCTTTTAATATATTATAATTTGATGGGGTTTGTAGATTCACAGTCATTTCTACTGCGTTTGGATACGAACCATCTACCGCTTTCCATTGTGAACTTACAAACTCATTATTATTAGTAAAGTTTATAGCAGCGGTTCTATCATCAAATGTGAAATCTTGCGTACCACCATCAGTTGGGTCAGTTGGTCCACCGAACTCCATTATAGTAAGTAATGAATTTGGAATACCATAACAAGCCATTACAGCTTTTAAAGAACGAGATGTTCCTTTGTGTTTAAGTATGTAAGGTAAGTTATTTAATATCCTTCTCCAAACTTCTTCGTTAGCTGATTTTAATGATTGTGTATATTTTTGAGTGCCATCTTTATATTGACCGAATGCATATTCCCAAAGGTATTGTGAATCGTAAGCTTTCTTACCATCCCAACCTAATGATTCTAACATAGAATACATTAAATCATTTGAAAATCCTAAGTTAGCTTTATGTTGAGGTGATTTAAGTTTAGTTAAACCATTTACATATGCCCATATAATATCGTAGTGTTGACCTACCATATCCATAAACAACATAAAATCTTCATTCTGATAATCCTCTACAATAAATTCAGGTAGATTATTATTTAAATAGTTTACATTATTTTTATCATACTTAGCTGCATTTGTAGTTGATGAATTGTACCAAGCTATTGATTCGGAATCCGAACTAGCTTTAATTACATTACCACTTTTTGGATATGATAACGAATCACTATATTGTGTATCGGTATATAACCACTTTTCAAAACCATCAAAGGTTCCGATTAAATCGTTTATTTTTGTTAACTGAGCGGTTGCTTGTAGTTTAGATGTTGCCGTTAATGATAACGCATCAATTTGTAAATTATCAGAAGCTTCAGTTATTATAGTATATCCATCATACCCCCCACCTTCGGCAAGTATAAATCCAAGTTCAACTGTATTAGTTGTTAACTCATTATATTTAGTTTGATATGATTCTAATAATTGAATCTTATACCAAAAGTTTTTAATTCGCTCTTCAGATGAACCAAAGTGTACAAAGTTCTCAAACATATGTACCGAACCACTAGCGTATTGAATGTTTAACTTCTCAGTATCAATCCCAGTCTGAGTAACATATTTTTGTATTAATGAAGTTGATGTAGTTGAACCATTTGCAACTAAATCATCATACATCTGATATCCTATACTATTATCAACTTCTAATTTGAAATTAGGTCCTTGTAGTGGTGGGCAATAATCAGAATCACTACCTACTAGAGTAATGATATCGATAATTGGTTCAGCTTGCAATTTACTAATCCAAACTTTTTGATTAGTTAATATAGATGTTGGTAATGGCTCGTATAATTTAAGAATTAATGAACTATTACCATTTTTAGCTTCTGGGTTTTCAACCAATCCAGTCCACGTAGTAATAACCTTGTTATCACCATCACCTAAGTGTAATAAGTGAGTTAGTAATTTAGAATCATCAAATTCACATTTATCGAACTGAGATATAAATCCTTCTGCAATTCGATTGATAACAACTGAACGAGGTATTTCCAAATCACCTTTATCAAATAGAATATCGATTTCCTCTACCGGCCCTTTAACGGGCTTTTTGGTTGCTAAATTTATAGGAACTAATCTTAGTGGAATTTTTACCTTATCACCATTATTATTACCATAAAATATTGGAGCCATTTTCGAAAACCTATCTGTGGAATCTCCTCCCCCACTGTAAACGGGACTACCAATACCACCACTAAGCGTGTCTTTAAATGTGTCTGGGGCTTTACCCATAGATACGGGTGGTAACCCACCGCTTCTTTGAAATGACTTGGATGCTGGTTTGGTCTGTGATTGTAATGGGTATTTATCTAATAGTTCTTTTACATTTAAAGTAAGATTACCCTTTGGTCCTAATTCTACATAATCAGTAGAGTTACCAACATACATTCTAATAATAGTAGCATGTACTGAGTTCCAGCTTATATCGAAATCTACATCGTATCCTACAAAATCAGCACCTCTTACTTCTTTTGGGTATGTTATCTCTCTAATATCAGGAGTATTAACATATACATCAGAAACTACATTAATTACTAAATCAATAGCTTGTGAAGCAACATCGATTAAACCATCATCACCAGAAGATAAACCACCACCTCCAGAAGATAAACCACCACCTCCAGAAGATAAACCACCACCTCCAGAAGATAAACCACCACCACCAGAAGATAAACCACCACCTCCAGAAGATAAACCACCACCACCAGAAGATACACCACCTCCACCATTATCATCATTTCCACCAAACAGTTTATCTATGATTGATTTTTTTATAGGCGATTTTGTTGGTTTTTTTCCATTAGTTAGAAGGCCTAATTGGTTTCTTACTTTTGTTGAGTTGTTATTTTTAGTAACAGGTTTAGTTATAGTTACAGATGATTTTCGCTTTCCGGTACCACCAGCTGAAGAGGATAATCCTCCACCACCTCTGCCATCAGAATTCGTATCATTGTATCCAAGCATTGTTCTATTTATTTCCCGCATTGCCATTATCTATAATTGTTTAAGATACTGCTATTAAAATCTATATTAAGAAAATTGCTTAAACCCGTAAATTGAAAGTTATACCCATTTGACCCAATGTTATTTGATAAATAATTAGTATTTGTATTAGTTTTTATATATTGGTTAAGTGATTCCTTAATTATGATTTCTTTTGTGGGTTGGATTATTTCCTCTTTGATATCCTTAAATATTGGTTTTATTGGTATTTCTCTAATTGGCTTTATTGGTTCTGGCTCTGTATCATAATCATTTAGTGAAAATGGGAATATTTTAATATTATATTTACCTATTTTTTCAAAAGTAGAATGGGGAATAGTAACTCCAGCCACATCACCCGCTTCTAAATCATCATATTCTAAAATATCATCACCAACGATAATTGTAATTGCCTTAACTGATGAATTCTTTTTGAATGCCAATGGTACCCCTATTTCAGTATTGATGTTATATAATCTACTAGCATTATTTAATAATTCAATTACTGGTTTAATTAGTGGCTCTACCGTTGGTATGGCCTCCACTAATATACTAATTTTATAATTAGTTTTTAGCTTAAACGTCATTGTTAAAGATTCATTATCTTTAGCATCTAATGGAAACATCTGATATCCATCATCATAAGTGATATTAGTTATTCTATATAACGTTAAATCAGCTGAAGAAATTGTAAATTTAACATTTGCTTTATCCTCATACGTAGTTTGCCCAAGTTGAGGAAATACATCAGTTTGCTGTATATTAGTCCCAGCAATCTTTCTTAATACAATCGGATTTCCACCTCTAACACCAGACAAATTAATAGTTAATTTCTTTTTAGTAAAAGTATTACCATCACCATTACCATTACTTTTTAAAGTAAACGTAAGTTCTTGAGCTTTACCTGTTAAACGTTTTGGGAATTGGTATTCACGATCATTAACATAGTACTTAACTACAATTTCAGTTTGTGATATACCACCATAACCACCATTAAATATAGAGCTCTTTTGTATATTTGAATCATTAGTATTTAAACTTACAACATACTTTTCTTTAGAGTTATATCCATCTTTACCTATTTCTATAATTCTGTCACCCTTTTCTAATAAATCAACTTTAGATATTCTTAGTTGTTTTGGTACAGAACCAATGAAGCTACCATTAAACTTAACACCAGCACCATTAATGTTACATGTAATATTAAGTAGTATATCGTTTTCAGTAATAGTTGTCTTAGTTCCACCATCACCAGTATTTCCACTACCAGTATTTCCACTACCAGTATTTCCACTACCAGTATTTCCACTACCAGTATTTCCACTACCAGTATTTCCACCGCCACCATTATTCAATCTATCATCACCATCATTACGAAAATCATCCTGCTCATCTTGAAGGAAATCACGACGATTGCCATCTCCTTCTTGGGAGTTGGGTGTACCGAAAGTATAATCTGTGTATCTTCTCATATCTATAAATATTGTTAAATGATATTAACTATCACTACCACCACCACCACCACCATAATAAATACTGGTGTTGGTTGGGCTTGTTGGTACCCTTGATTGTACTACACTTATCTTAGTTGATTTTTTAGGGCTTGGTTTTGAAAACTTAGGAATAGCAATATCTTTAGGTACTTCCTTTTTTATTTCCTCAGCTAACTCATAATCTTTTATATATGGTTTATCGGGAGTATCATTTGTTTTCTTAGTAACATTTACAGTTGCAGGTTTTGCGTTTATTACAACATCACTTTCCCTACGCTGTAATACCTTACCCACCTTATCATAACTTTCATCAAAAATCTTATCTATATCAGTTTCAGTTTGAACAGTTCTCTTTGGTAAATAATATTCAATAACCTCAACGATTATCCTTTGTGCTACTGTAAATACATCATTCTTTGAGAATGATAAAGATAAAGGTGTACGTTTAGGGTTTCCATAATTATTACTATTAATAGATGAATACCTATTAGAAAACTCATTAAACATTGCCTCATTAAACTTACTATGAATTTTTGTCATCAATCTATCAAATCCAGCTATACCAAATTCAGCTACCATTTTTTCATACCACTTTTTAGTATAAATCTTTTTTATAAATGAATCAATTGTTGTTGGAGTTATACTTTCAATAAATTTAGGAATGTATGGTACAATATCTTCTCTGAAATCTCTACCCTTAACCATTACACCAAATCTTTGAAGTAAATCAGTTTTATCAGCTACATCATTTCGTAGTGGTAATAACTTTACTTCAGTTCTGGATGGTGATATTTCTTTAATCCACAATTTTTCATTTGGTGATTCGTAACCAACTCTTTTATTTAATAAAGTAATTTGTGTTTTAAAAATACCATTATCATAACCAGCTTCGTTTATCAATTGTTCAGCATCTATAAAATACTCAGTTGGAAATTGAAATGCTTGGAATGTAGTACCATCAGCGATTAGAAAATAATCTTTAATATTTTCAGAGTTCATTGGTATATATCGAATTAACTCTCCAAATTCACCTTGAGGTAATTGGTTATCATTAACATCATATAAGATAAACTCAATCATATCAGAATCGGTAAATCCAAAGAAAGATTGTAATGTACCCTCTGCGAAGATAGCTCTATCTTTAGATGATATTCGATATCCTTTATCGTCTATTATTTCTTTAAATGTTTTAATTGCCATTTATTCCTTGTTTTTTCTTAAATTAGTACTAAGGGTTACACTATCAGTTGTACCATCTGCGAATTTTACGTTTACATTAATTGCCATTCCTTTATAGTTTTGCCCTTTACCACTCCATGTACCCCAGAATCCTTGTTTATTTGGTTTGATATCGTAAACTACCGAAGTATCAAATTCACATTGATAAGTTTCAGAACTCTCAGGTTCGATTGATGTTGCTCCTGTAATGGGTTTTACAAATTTAGGGTCCCCAGTAAACGTAAATGATATTTCCGTTATTTTATTATCAGTAGTAACGTTACTCACTTCGATTGTGTTTGTCATAGTGATACCATTCCCCACAACAGCTTTGTGAGAATGTTTAGCATAAAAGTCAGCTCCTAATTGTTCAGGATCACCATCTCCATTAGTTACCTTAACAGTAAATCCATTATCACCTCCACTAATAGCACCTTCTGCAGTTTGAGCAGCCAATCCAAATAGTTGTTCTCTTAATGATTCGTTTTCTTGCAGTAAAGCTTGATTTCGTGCGGTTAAAGATACTCTTTGAATTGCTTCATTAATTGAGTTCTGAATTGCGTTTGATAAATCTATTGTAGTTTCACCAACTTGTACATTAGCAACCCTAGCTTGCTCCGCTGCTATATTTGCTCTAAGTTTTTCATTATCAGCTACTATCTTTAAACTCTCACTTACAATTTCTAATTCTTGTATTTCGGAGTTTAAGGTAGATACCTCAGTTGTTAATATTTGTACCTCTACTGTTAAATCATTTACGGATTGAGTTACTACATTGTAAACCGAACGTAATACTGTATCAGGTAATTCTACTGGGGTTTGTGGTATTAGTTCAAATATAGTAGTATCAATTGATTTTTTCAACTCAGTATTATCATACTTCGCTCTAACTAACTTACCACTAATAATCCCTCCATCAACCTCATTAGAGGTTATAAAACCAGCTTCACTTAAATTACCATAATTATCACTTGGTATATCCGATAAATCAGGGTACCCTTTTACCATTGGTACCAGCGGCTTTCTTTTTTGCTTTCTAGCAATACGAAGTCCTTTCGAATTCTTTTGTGGTAGCACAGCCGAACCCGATACTAATATCTTCTGAACCCTTTGTTCGTTATTTAAACCAGTTTGTTGTTTCATCTTATCCTATTATACTAAATGTATAATCTCCATCAAAGAATTGAGGTGTTCCATCAATTACAACTTTGAATTCTATTTTATATATTCTATCAACTTCCCAATTGGATAAGTTTAATTTAAAATAATTACCATCACTATCACAACTTAATTTTGTAAAATTACTAAACGGAATGATTACATCATCTGAATGATAATCTTTAATTTGGTAATACGATAATGTAGGTAAGAATTTACTTATACCATATTGTGCAGTAGATGTGAATGATTTTAACGGATATAAATCCCTACCTATCACTCTCAATTTTGGAGTTGTATTTACTCTGTATTCTTTTCTAAAGTTTCTAATACCAACTTTAATTTCTTCCGATACCAGTTCAGTTAGAGAGCCAGTTGTAAATATCACATCATCCCAGCCTATTCTTAATTTAGGCTGATGTATTGTGTGAGTTTCTTTACTAAATAATTTTAAGATACCATAATCCGTAGAATCACCTTCACTTTCAAATGGAAGTTTAAGTACTAGCCCATCATTTGGTATAGACCCACTAATCCAATCTTCAACAATATCCTTAACATCCATATTAACATCGGATGTCATATATTGGAAGTTTTGAGTACTATAAACTGAATCATAGAATGTACCACCTAATCCAGCGTATGAACCAGTTGATAATTCTGAGAACTCAGCAGTTTGTAGCCAACGTTGAGTTGTATCACCTTCCCTATTGTTCCAAGTTACACCAGCAGTTGATACATTATCAAATCTAGTACCATTACCCATTTCCCAACTTTGTGAGATTGGATATGCTTCTAATGTGAATTCTAATGGTAGTTCCTCTGAATCAGTTTCTCTCAATATAAGAGTTGCCTCATCCAACTTTACATCACCACTAACAATACTACCAGATACCCCAGTTAAATCAAATTTAAGGAGTGCTCTTGATACATCTTTGATGTTACCATAATATACCTTACTAACTTCTAATACCTCATCTAAACCAGTGTTTTGGTCAGGTTGTTGTAAGTAAACCGATGCATCTTTTGATGCTGTTAAAAAGTAATACATTTATTTAGCTCTTCCTTTTATATCCACATCTGGAAATTTAATTTCAAATACTGACGGGTCTAAAGATGGATATAAAATCTTATCTTTAATTGCAGCTTCTATGTTATATGAATTAGGTGCGTAGTTTCCATGACACTTATTCACTATCTCTAATTTTGGAACTGAACTCACACCATCAACGTTTGCCAATAGTAATTCTAATTCCGAAATGTTTATAGTATTATTGAATGTCCAATTATTAATATCAAAATAATCTTTCATATCACTAATACACTCAGTAATAACTTCACTCTTATTATAGTTGTTTAAAGTTATTACTTCAAAGTTAATCCCAATATTGATAATATACCCATCGGAAATATTAACACCATCAGTTAGAACTTTATATTCGTTTAAATATGTTTTTAGGTTTTCCTTAACCGCTTGATTTAAGTTTGTTAACTTACCATTTCCATCATATCCTAATAAATAAAGATTGATTGCAAACGGATTATTCTTTTCATTATCATTTGAGGTTTTACCGATTAAGAATTTCTGAAGTTCTTGTTGAACTGATTTTCTATCAGGCTCTTGCCTATCCGGCTTATCAACAAATCCCATTACTATATCAGTAAACTCATTAAGAGCTTTAGGGGAAGCTAAAACAGAAGAAGGTGAGTTATTATCTAAAGTACCATCTGCCGTAGCGAAAGCCTTTGCAATTGAACCAAATTTAGTTGGCATTGATAATACTCTAACCTGATAATCCTTAGCGGTTACTGCTCTATTTTGTGCTCCAAAGTTTGCTAATGCGTTTTCTCTTATTTCATCAACAGTATCACCACCCTTTCCACCAGTGGCAGGAACTTCGTTATCAACTGCTACTGAATTCTTAGTTGCGTTATATAATCCAACGGCGTTGTTACTCAACAATTGAACATCCTCTTCAAAGTCAATTGATGATATCTTTGTAAGTGACCCCTTAGATACATTAGAACTAATACCACCACCAACTAAATACTTAACAGTCATAGTTGTATTTGATGGAGATGTTCCATATGTTTTTGTTTTTAAAAAGTTAGTTGGGTCAAATGATTCATTTAACTTACTAATTGAATTAGGTAATCCTAATCCAACATTTTTTAAGTTTGGAATCAGTTGTTCATCGTTTGCAGTTGGGTCACCCGCTCCAAATTGAATAGTAGTTGTACTATCACCATTTACCTTCTTAACAAATCTACGAGGAGTTTTTGTTGTTTTTAAAATATAAGGTACAGTTGTTTTAAATTGATATAAATCAGGATCGTTTATTTCAGTATTTGGATAATCTTCAAATACCATCTCTTGTCCTAAATAAGGAACTTCATACCATTTGTTTCCATTTGAATCTCTTACATCGTAAATATCAATTACATTTGTATCACTTAACTCAATAGTTTGAAATGATTCATATGAACCAAATTCAACTTCTTTGGTTTCTATCCGAGCTGATATTGCTTGTACGTATTTCTTAACTAAATAGAATGTGGCTTCTCCACTTATACTATCAGTTTCATATATAGTTATTTCTCTATCAGTATCATCTGTAAAATCAACTACATCTCTCGTTATAAACGATACATTGTTTTTATCAACAACTTGCATTCCTTCTTTAATAGTAAGTAAATAAGTTTTATCAAACGTATTACTACCACCTGTTCCAGTCGATGGAACCAACTGATAAACACTAAGTGTTGTTACCGATGGAGATGTTACTTTTGGCTTATATCCTAAGTATTGTGAAAGTGCTATTACATTTTCAATATCCTCAGCATGAACCATTAACGATTCCTTTAAGGTATCATCAACATAATATGAAAGTGAATCACCAATGTAAGATGCCATTTCTATGAACATCATACCTGGCGATGATTCGTTAAAATCAGAATACGTTTTTGGGAAATAAGTTTTAGCAAACTCAATTAAGTTTCCTCTGTATTGAGCAAAATCTTTATTAAGGTATTTTATATCCTTACCTCTATTCTTAAAGTTTTTATTTGTTTTTGTTAATGCCATATTCTTATCCCTGTGTGGTGAATGTTACTTCGTTTAAATCAGCGTTATCACCAATTCTAAATTTAACTGAAACGTTTATTCTATTGTTGTCCCTTAATGTATCGGATGCATCAATATCAATCTCTTCAGCGGTTACATATGGTAACCATTGTTCCAAGCTTTCATTTATAGTATCTTCAATCCTACCTTCAAAATCATCAACATTTGGTTCAAACAATAATGCTTGTAACCCACTTCCAAATTCAGGTTGTAATATTCGTTCACCCTTCTTTGTTAATAGGAGATTCTTAATATTAGATTTTACTTGTTCCGATGTTTGGAATGTTTGTTCGAATGCCGTATTGGTTATTTGAATAGGCAAAGATATACCAATCGCATAATCGTTAAATGATTGCGTATCCTTTACTATCTTTGAACCTAATTCAACTGCCATAATTTATATTACATTCCAGGTCTCCAAGAACCTTTTGATTTATCCATTGCTTTTATTAGTTCCGAATTATCTCTATTCAAAACTCTATCCAATCCAGCTAATCCAGTTGAAACACCCAATCCTTGCTTTTTACCAGCAGGTTGCATATCACCATACCCCATTTTATCAGCTATACTTTGTGCCCCCAACGTATGAGTACTTTGTGTTCCATATTCTAATGTACTATCCGATACTTCAGTTGGTGCACCAGCATAAGCAGGCATTTTATCTAAAACACTCTTTGAAGTATTCTCACTTAAACTAAGTGGTTGTGTTTGGTTTAGTATTTGATTCAATACTGGATTCTTACTTAACACTCTTTGTGGTTCAGTAGTCTGTATTGATTCATTTACGGTCTCATCCATAAATGTAGGTTGCGTTGGTACTACTTGTTTCTTTGGTTTCAAAGCTTCTCTAAGTTGTTTATTTTCTTTTAACAACTTTGCCATTTCAGCTTTTACTCCAGCCTTTACCAACTTAGGTAGAACTGCTTTTATCTCACCTTCTACAATAAATTGAATTGCTTTTATTAATTTATCTGTATTCATTTTACTTTAGTTTGTATTACTCTCCTTATAAATATTTGATTTAAGTATTTTCGTTTTTTAATCGCAACAACATCCATCATCTTCAAGTTGTTGTTGAAAACTAGCTATATAAGCCCTTACATCAAACGAGTCAACACTCATATCAGGTAATGTTACATTTATCACATTTTGCAATGAAGTATTTCCACCCAATGTATCACTCACTCCATCATTAGACCCATCATCTTGTCCATCATTAGACCCATCATTAGAATCGACATCCCCACCATTTTCATTTGTTGGTGGTGTAATAATATCAGCTTCAGATATTTCAATTACAGGTGGCTCAGTATTATCATCAGATGGATAGTTAATATTTGGTATTGGTATTGTTGGTGGTACTATGTATCCAGTCCAAGGTATAATACCCGGAGCAGGTATTGGGGTTGGTGCAGATGGATACAATGATGTGGTTTGTATAATTCCCCCTATTGAAAACAAATGTATTAAAGCGGCTATTATAAACATATCAACCAGTATCTCCTGCTTTGATACTGGTTTGATTGGTGGGTACATTGGCCATGTTCCCACATTAGTTACTATATTTGAGTTTACTATTAGATTTTGTATTGAGCCTGGTGCTGGTATTAGTGGTATTGGGAATGGTTTCATTGATGCACCTGCCCAATATGCCTTTACACCACTACCAAATTCATTTACTAATGAGAATTTATCCGATGGGGATGACATTCCTTTTAGTAATGCAACAAAAAATAGAGTTTCCATTATTTGCTTATTACCAACTTGTATAGATTCAAAGTTTATGAAATCAATTCCACGTTTTACGGCAGCATCATATTCTTCAGCCCAAACTTTAGCTACTGTTTTAACTGTGTTGGAATTAATTACACCAGTCTTTCTTATTACATTTAGTTTGAATAGACCCCAAGACATTTATGATGTTTTATTTAAGTTACTCAACATAGTTTTGAGTGATGACTTTACTTTTGTGAAAGATGCAACGTTAAGTGGAGGTGCTGATAATCCAGCTGGTGTTATATGAGTCATTACTTCAATAGCAGATATTAATTCAGTCATTAAATTAACTAAAGTTTCACCCCTAACTAATGATTCTAAATTAGCATCACCAATATTAACTTTACCATTACCAGTATTTAAATTAATATTCCTATCATTTGTTTTATAATTAGTATCACCATCCAATGTAACATCAATACCTTTAGTAGAATCAATTGAAAACAAACCATCAGTTATAAAACCTACATCTTTTTTTGCTGAGAATATCATTTCAGCTGCTTTTGCCGAAAGTATTATTCTATCAGAATTTAATACTATTTGATTTCCTTTGAGCTCAGAAGGGTAAGTTGAAAATGATTGATGTGAATTATCCGTTGGTAATGTATATGGTAATAAATACTCACCACTTCCTAAGAATATAATGTTACCATCTTTATTTATATCTTCAATCGTTGTTGTTGATGTATCCTTTTGTCTTGATTCAGCATTTTCACCATTTCGTATTGTTATGGTTGGGTTTAATTCTGATTCTGGGTTATTATATCCACTAAATCGTATTGATTGACCAAATCTACTTTCTATATAAGAATCACCCTCATATAACTTTAACTTATGTACAAACTCATCAAATTCAAAGTAATCACCATATCCATCTGTTTCATTACTACCATCTGCATTACTCCTAGCTATACCAGTTGCACCTACACTTTGGTAAGTTGAACTACTTTTAGTTTTTGCTTTACTATCGGTACCAAACGTTGATTTTATAGCAGTTTCATCTGAATTAATATTTGGTGTAAGTTCAGTACCACTACGTTCATAAAAGAAGTTACCAACTGCACCAGTTGTTATAGTAACCATCTCATTCTTCAATGGTAATGTTTTAAAATTTAAGTTTTTAGGATATGCTGTTTGGAGTTTACCAGTATTAGCAGATGTATCATTTGTTAATCTAAATCTAATAGCTCCAACTAATCTTGTTGTTTGCTCATCAACTTCTACTTCTGGAATAAATGGATTTTCATCATCTAAGATTACCTCATATACAATACCAGACATCTTAGCGTTTTTTGCTGCACGCTTATTATTCTGATTAGATTGGATATTCTGCTGCCTTGCGTTACCTAATCCCATATTATTTTTCTAATTTTTGCTTTACTTCTTCAATTTCATTTTGCATATCATCCAAACGTTCTACTTCTGCCGCTACATCATCTATTTGTGAAAGTAGTTGTTCTCTCTCAGCATCCGATAAGTATCCGGCTTCACCATCACTCTTAGTACCAGCAATCATAATACGTTGTGCGATTGTTGCAAGTTTAAGTAATGATTCATCGTTACGAACTGATGTATCTATTAAATCTTTAATAAGTGGTCCGATGTATCTCATATCGTTAGGAGTTTTTACTAACTTACGTAGTTCAGCAATTACCTCAGAGATATTTCTCTTCTTATTAATTTGGTTGTTATAGATATCCTCAAAAAGTCCACTTAAACTTTTACCAGGAAATATTTCGAAATCATTTGACATAGCATATTGATATTGTGTTCAATATATAAATATCATTAAATGAAAAACCCCCACCGAAGTGAGGGTTTGTAATATAAGTAGTAATTAATATTTAGTATGTAAAGAATTCATCTTCATCTGGGCTATCGGATACTTCACCATGATCTAAATATTCATTTAACATTCGTTTTTGGTGAGTTTTCATAACATTAACAACCTTAGTTATGTAATGAGTTTTACAATCAGTCATTTCTCTGATTAAAAGATATAAATGCTTTTTATTAAAGTTTTCTATAAATTGACTTCGTCTAAACAATTCCAATATAGCATCTGCGATTTGGATATCTCTCTTTTTAGAAAACACTTTTGTTAAATTCTTATCCCAATACTTTAACATAAGTTCTTTGAACTCATTATACTCTGTACCAACTTCATTTTGATAGAAGTTATCTTCTGGATTCCACGATTCAGGCATTTGGGAAAGTAGTGCGGTTTTCTTATAACGTTTATAGTTTCCGTTGTTTTGTAAAATTAAATGATTCTTTGCAACAATTGAAAAGTATGAAAATGCTCTACCCTTATCCGGCTTAAACATATGTATTTTTTGTATTAATACTGATACTACTTCATTTTGAATATCAATTTTAGGTACATCAAAGTATGAGAACTTAAATGTATTCATAATATTCTCAGCTAACTTTTCAAATGGAAATTGGATACGTTCTTTATATATCTTATTTCGTAAACGTTCATCAGTTGATGCATTGTACTCAACGATTGCGTCTTGTGCGGGGGTTCCGAAGTATATTTTTGATTTCTTTTTTCTTGGTTTTGCCATAATAATTTTAGATGATGTTTTTGTATGTTTCAATAACATCTTTTAGTTCTTTAAATACTACACCCACTTCATCATCAGATTCAAAAGAACCTTTTAAATCCAACTGTCTCATTTCCTCTAACATTGCTTCCAATCGTTGTTGGGTGTTTTCAACTATCGTAATTGAATTACGCTGTGTTAGTTCTACTTGTGAAATCAATCTAATACCACGTCTTATTAAAAAGATATTTAGTATGATTGATATTCCGAGTGTAATATATAAAATTTCCATAGTTTAAAAGATATTTACAAATATACGAAAAATAATTCACATATCCTAATTTAGTTTAAGCTTCTCCCTTCGGTCCCATAAATATATGGGAGTAATCAGGTTCTTCTTCTGAATATTGTGTAACTTTTTCTAATTGTTTTATTTTTTCTATAATAGATTTATCCAATTCATCTTGGTCTATTATTCCAGCATCTATTAACGTATCCATTATAGTTTCAACTATAACTTCTAATGTTAATAACTTATGTAGCAGTACTTCTTCCATAACATCATCCATTATATTAAAGAACCAGTTGTTATATTCATTGAATTAATTAGTTGTTCAAATTCCTTATTTAGTTCTGGTCTATTTTCGGTTTCACCAAAAGCTCTTTTGATTGATTTCGGTTGATACCCTATTGAACTTGCTAAACGGACACACATAATTTTGAATTCATATATGTTCATGTCATCGGGCATATCAAATGATATACTCATTGCTTCCCTATTAGTGGGTTCTTCTGATTTGTATGATAGTATTGCCATTAAACTAATTTATATCCTTTGGTTAAAAATGATTGTGCGTTTTTATACTTCACAAATTCCATACCACCTTCAGGTGATTGTAACATAACTCTTTCATTTCTGCCAGGTGTTTTCTTAGCAGTTATTTGAGTTGTGTATCTTCGAGTTGGATGTGTTACATCAATACCATCAATTGAATCAATTAATCGTTGTGCTATCACACATTCAAACAAACCAATATCTGCCATAAACTCATCATTGTTTTTCCAAGATGATTTATCTGCTTTAAATTCAACTAAACCTAAGTTATCAGTTTCAACTGAAAATGATGAGTGTCTTGCGGTCTTTCTGGTCTTATTCTTTACCAAATCTTTTTCATAATATACCACCAATTTATCCGAGCGTTCAGTAACTATTGGGTTAACTAATGTCAACTCATCATACTCACCACCAAATCGAAGTGTGATAATTCTTTTATCAATACCAACATCGTTACCACTAAAAGTAATACCTTCTAAATTAGATATTGCTTTCTTATATTGGGTTAAATCTTCGTTTGTTACTTCAGTTTTATTTATTGCCTTTACTATCATAATATTCTTTTAATTTTTTATCTAAATACTCCATTGATTCTACACTGCCCACCAATCCATCATACTTAGCATAATAACGTAATACATCTGGATTAGATTCAATACTTTCTTTTAAATCTTCTATATACGGTAGGTGGGTATGTGTGTAACTCATAATAAATCTTCAGGTGTTTCTCTATAAACTCTATAACTATCTTCATCAAAGTGTTCAGTAGAAACTTCAAATACAATTGAGTTATCCTCCAATGCAATTAGTTGATGAGGTTGCCCTCTTTCAATTAAAACTGATTGTCCCTTCTCTAATTGAGTTCCCTTTAGTTTTCCATTCTCAACATCAATGTAATTGAATTGGAATCTACCTTCTTGGATATACCAAGTTTCTTTTTTCTGAAGATGGTAGTGCATTGAAAATCTATTTCTATCCTTTGTGAAAACCAATAACTTACCACAGTATTCATTATCATTATGAATCCATAGTTCGTATCCCCATTTCTTTTCAACTCTCTTAGGAGTTGTAATATCTATATCTATAATCATGTTACCCTTTTATTAGTTTACTCACTTTTTTGATAAAAGGAAGTATAGCAAGTTCTTTTGCCTTAGCCTCTACCATCACAGCTACATCCATACCATACAAATTTGGTAATGCGTTGATGTAATCTGAATGAGCTTGTGGTTTAATTTTATCATTCTCTTCGTGTAATGCTTTTGATTCTGAATAATGTACTGCTGGCTTGATACCATCAGGCCAAGTACTCATAGCGAGTTTTAGAGCCTCCTCTTCACTCAATCCACCAGTATTAAATTTATGATGGTGGTAATCAAATACGATTGGAATACCAATACGTTCATGTATGTACATTAAATCTTTAACTGAATACATTGATACTTTATCATCATTCTCAACAGTTAATCTACTTTGTACTGATGGTGATAATCTTTTGAAGTTCTTACAAAATCTATCCATTGCAGATATCTTATCACCATATACACCATTACAATGTATGTTAAGTTTATTATAAGGGGTTTGGGATAATCCCATTAAATCAAATACCCTACCATGTATTTCTAAATCGGTAATTGTATTTTCAACTACGTGTTCTCTAGGAGAAACTAATACGTTAAACGGACCGGGATGTGAAGTGATTCTAATTCCATTATCGATAGCGAACTTACCACTTATTTCTAATTCAGCTTTGATACTATTGAATTGTGGTAATTCTTCGAATTTGTAATTGGATGCCCATGGAAAGAAATCAGATGATAATCTGAAGAAGTTTATTCCGTTTTCTTTATTCCACTTTAATATGTGTAATAAATCTTTAGCGTTTTTTAAACCTAACTCTCCGGCATATTCCAATCCTTTTGCTTGGAATGTTTTCTTAATCATTGAGCGATTGGTAGTAATCTTCGGAGTGTTTTCCGAAAGGGTCATATTAATACAAGCGTAGCCTAATTCCATCGTTTTATTTGTTTATACTCAAATATACGAAAAATTATTCAATAAACCAAATATTAATTAATATGTTTTTGAAGTAAAGTCTGTTGGGTATGAATTATCGGATTGATTCTTCACATAAGTTAACCAATAGTTAACTGCATTTTGGTTATTAATCCAATTGCTTCTATCACCCCAATTAAAGTTTGCTCTAGCATAGAATGGTTTTTCATTCATTACATATTGAGCTCTTTTGGATGATGTTGGGGTTGGTTCATCAATTAAACCATCACCAGTATTATCATATCCATCAATAGTACCATCACCATCAATATCAACACCTCTACGAGATGTATCTTTTTTTAGTTTATCTAATGGGTTTACAAATTCTTTATATGAATTAACGGCTTCTACTAATTCTTCGGTTGGCGCTGGTGGATTTTCGTTTGCTTCGATAATAGTTTCAACATCATCTTTTGATATATCCTCTAAGAACTTATCTCTATCGTTTGATTTGATAGTATAGTATTCGTTTAATTCATCTTCACTTAGGAAATCTTCTACATCCATATCGGATACCATATCATTCATTACCATATCAAGTGCATGGTCTTCATCCCACTCATCATCTGTATCATCTTCAGATTCATCATCATAGATGGCTCCTTGCATAAAAGTATCACTATCATCATTTGGTTCCTCACCATAAAGTTCTCTCTTAGTGATTACTTTCTTTTTATCAGTTTCACCTCTATCAACTTTAACTGCATTACTAAAAGCAATTACAAGCGCTACTGCTAACGGGTCAAATACAAAGATAATAATTAGTATAAACCAATTGATAATAACATCCATAGGCTTATCTAATAACCCACTAAGATATTGTAGAGGTCCTAATTCTGATGATACACCTTCATCGGATTCTACATCTAATATTTTTAATTGTATTGTTTGTAATGAATCGGCTACTACTTCTCTTTTAGCTTGAACATCTTTACGATTTTGTTCTTCAACTCCGATACGTTTTTGTGATAATCTTAATTCGGTTGTGGATATGGTATTTCTAAATCCAGTTGTGGATGTGGTGTCTCTTACTTGGATACCAGTTGCTCTAGCGTTAGATAACGTTGATATGTTTTCAGATATTCTACTTAGTTCAACATCATACCTTGCAACATCATCTGCCCAAAACTTTTCCTTTTGTTGTAAAAATGATAATTGTTTTTCACTTACACTAAATTGATTATATGTGCTTTGGAATGCTGATGTTAAGAATCCATAGATACCTAATGATGTTATTAGAATTAAAATAAGAACTGCTCCACTTAGGTATATCCTAAATGATTTGTTTATCTTATCCCAATAGTTGTATAGATAACCAGCAGTAATTAGTTTAGCTAGTTCTAATGAACTTGCCATTATTATTACAGAGAATGCCGCTCCAGCAAATAGTTTAGATAAACCACTTACCGAAAAGAATGCAGCATTTAATGCTACAAATAGTGCTGAGACTCCTAATAAAAATGTTCTAAACTTCATCTATGATAACTCCACTATGCTTTTTGCCAAATTCAATAGATACTTAATTTCCTTACCTAAAGTAATTGCATCAGATTGATTCGATGGTCGTTTACCTTCCAACATTTCTTGTATTTTGATTAATCTACTTTCAATACCCTCAATGTGGTTTAATGCTTTTTCTTTGTATGCTGGTTTCATAAAACTTATTATTTTTGTTTGTATATATAAATATAACGAAACGAAAAAGGGAGATTTTTATATCTCCCTATGCTTCGCTCAAGTAACCTAAATTAAAATTTAATTTTAATTTTCTTTGATTTCATCTCTTCCTTTTTTTCTAAGATTAAAGTTAAAATTCCGTTATCAATAATTGCATCAGTAGTGGTACCATCATACTCTCTACCAATAGTAAATGTAAGATTAATATCACTTACAAATGGGTTGCGTGATTTACCTTTAGCTGCTTTGATTGTGAGTTCACCTTCAGTCACCTCAACTTCAACATTTTTAGGACTGTGACCAACTATATTTACAATTAGTTTGATGTTATCTTCATCCGTTCTATCAATGTAATGATTACCATTGCTTGGCGTTGGCATGTGAAATGGTCGTTTATTTGCTATTTCATCAATTAAGTTATTCAAAATGTAATTCATAATGTTTTTTTGTTTTAAAATTATATGATTTGTATATTACCAAATCTATACCATTAAAATTAATATGACTTTTTTTCCGATTTATTAAAAGTTTTCGGAAATATTGTCATACATTCCAGTTGCTTTACGATATTCTGAATTCTCTATTCTAGTACTCATATGGTCAGCCCAATGTAAGATATGTGGTAAATCAGTTTTTAATTGGAAATCTTCATTGTATCCCATCCAATATTTCTTAGTAGCTTCATTATATAACCCATCTGCTAAATGGATACCCAATTGTTCTTTTTGTGTATATGTAATTCCATATTGATTTAATAACCAAAATGCTCTATCGGTTACATCAAAGTATTGTAACTTTGGATTATGAGTAAATATCTCTTTTTTATTCTTCTGATGCCACTCTGATGTTTGTGGTAAGTAATATGGTTCTTTACCATCTCCCAACTTTCCTAAATCATGATGGAACGCTGCGAATAGTAATTCCTCATCGGTGAAGTTAATATGACCACCACCACTCTCAAACATCTTTTTAATTTTGTAAGCGTTTGTAGCAACATTCATTACGTGGTCTATATAACCACCCGGATATGCCGAGTGAAAGTTTAGTTTACCACTTGCTGGTGCCATTACTAATTCATTTCCTAATTCGTCTGGAGAGTACATATGTAATAGTTTCTCTAATCGCTCTCCACTAAATACCTTTGTGATAGCTGCTATAAATCTATTGTAGTTATCTTCTAATTGTGTTTCGTTATAATTTCTAATCATTCTTCTATATATTTTGATGTTAATGCTCTATATAATATTTCAAGTTCTTCTTCAGTTGCACAAAACCCTAATCCTTGTGTATCTAACATTTCAATAAAGAATTGATTAGGCTTCAATCCCAATGCTTCCAATTCTTCTACTTCATCAGTTGCGTTTGTAACTAACATAGGTGCGTATTTAGCTAGAGTACCTTTTGGTAATGGTAATGTATAAAAGAAAGGTCCTTCATCATCATCATCAGCTTCATCATCCATATTTTCATATACATCATCAACTGAATTGAAATCTTCAGCTAAGTACTTTTTCCAACCCTGTCTTATAAATGTTTCTTCGGTTATTGGTGTTGCTCGTAATTTAGCAGTTCTAATCATTCTAATATAATTCTAATAGTTTTTTGTAAATCCTCAAATCTAGCTTTTACAATAAGTGTATCACCTATCATATTATCTATTGGTGCTATAACTGTATTTATTTCACCTTCGGTTCCACTATAAGAAAACTCATTAATAGTTGGTACATCAATACCATTGAATCCAGTTACATATGAAGTATCAATAATAACCCAATTACCCAATGCGTTTATTGTTCTTCTAACAATCACATATGCTGTATCATTCAAAGTCCAATTGTGTGATGATTCCCATTCTACTAATTGTGGATATGGCTCTTCGCCATTATTTAAAAGTTTACCAGTTATCCTATGGATAGTCTGAATGGAGTTTTGTGTAGAATTTAATTCTAACTTATATAACCCATCAGTAGTAGTATCTAATCTACCATCTAATTCCAATGTGTAATTATCAGGTATAGTAATATCATCTTCTTTTGTACAACTTACCAATATTGATAGTAAAAATAAAACACCAATTATAGCAACTACATATCCCAATGAATTTAATGCGAACTTTTCGGTTTGTTCTTTACGATTCATTATAATAGTTTTTGTAAAATTGATTCCCAAGTTGGATACTCATTTGGAGTTCCATCACCTTCCCAATCTAATCCATATTGAAGTAGTTCACCTTTGAACTCACCTGCTCCGTTTTTCTTTCTATCATCAATAAGGTAATCACCCATCAACATATTCTTTTGATGAGTAGTAACTATTCTTTTGTGAAACAACTCACCGAAGTGGTTTTCAATCCAATATCTTTTATCAGTTAATGATTCGGGATTTCCCCAAGGTGCTGAAGTAGCAATATATAATTCGTACTTACCACTCTCAGCCAATTTCTTTACAGCTTCGATTGCTCCTTTTATTGGAGGTGGGTTTCTGAATATACCAGCGATGTGGTCGGGATTTTCTTTGTATCTCTCATACAAATGGGGATGGTCTTTAAACCATTTATTGATATTAGAAGTTAAATCAACTAACACACCATCCATATCAATGTAAACTATTTTTTTCATATTTTAATTATTTTAAGGGTTTAACTTTCTCACTCATATTACTTGTCTAATATACAAAATATATTTGTAACTACCAAATGTTTTATCAATTATTTTAACCATAAATTGTAAACATAATCATAGCTTGATTGAAGTTCTTCGGATAGTTTTGTAAATAATCGTTCTCTAACTAAGCTATCCCAAACATTAAGATAACGATAGATATCACCACTTTGAAACAATTCGTTTAATAAGCCTGAGAAAGTTACATTCTCATTAAGTTCAATTCCCAACTCATCGGTTGGATAATTATTTAAATAAAATTCTTTAATTGTCATTGTTTTTGGGTTAAAGGGTTAATTATTTTAAGTAATCGGGTCCGTAGAAACCCCAACTATCAGTACCATCAAAGATGTTACCTCTACTATGTTTGGCTGGTGTTCTCCATCCAGCTGGTTTAAGTAAATCACCTTTTTTAATTGGTGAGTTTTTTAATTCACCATCAACCATAGATATAAATCCCCATACAGCGGTATCTTCTATTAATTTGATGTATTTGTTACCTTTCTCAGCAGTAAGAGGTGAGTACTCTTTGTATCCGAATTTACCATCCCAATACTCTTTTCTTTCTTCATTAACTTTTTCAAGCCACAAGTCAAATTTACTTTTCATATTTATTGTTTTTAAAAGGGTTAACATAGTGGTGAGAACTCCCCCACTCAACTACACCCCTAATATACGAAATCAATATGACATACACAAGCTTTATTTGCTTTATTTTCAAAAAAAAATCCCCACTAATGAAATTAATCAAAAGTAGGGATTACACCTCTAAGGTAGCAACCGTCAAGGAAATCTTCTAGCTATATTCGTATAGCATTTTTAATACTTCGTTTAAAGCTTCATGTCTATGATTATCTTGTAATGCAATTGAGTGTACGTGCTTAGAATCTTTTATCTTTGGTACATCATGTATCGCTGAATCATTGGTAAACTTTAAATCAATTTGTTGTGGGTCTCCAGTTAAAATCATTGTAGAGTCTTTACCCAATCTACCCAATACCATACCTAATTGTGGTTTGGTTAAGTTTTGGAATTCATCTACAATCACTACTGCGTTTTCAAAGGTTCTACCTCTAAAGTGAGCTAGCGATACTAATTCAATAGTATCATCCTTTTCCATCTTTTCTAAGATTGGTGGTTTATTATAAACCTTTCTCATATTAGAACGAATTGGAACTAGCCAAGGTTCCATCTTCTCTTCCAATGAGCCCGGTAAGAATCCGTTATCTTCAGTTGAAACTGATGGTCTTGTTATAACTATTTTATTTACCTTTCTGGTAAAGTACATATCCAATGCAACTTGTACTGCTAATAACGTTTTACCACTACCAGCTTTTCCTAATACAAAGTTATAGGGATGTGATAGTATATTTGATTTAGCTTCTTTTTGTTCATCGGATAATGTAATATTGAATTTTACCTTGCCCTTTGGGGCAGCTTTTGTAATATTATCAGCCATTTATTTTTTTAAATTAAAGTTGAAATCTTATTTACTTTTCTTTTTTTCTTTCTTAATAATGATTTTTCAAATCTAACGATATCGGCACATACTTCATATCGTTCTAATACTTCACATAAGTTGAGAAGTTTCTTTAAAGCTAATTTATAATCTGATTTTTCTAAGACTGATACAGCATCTACATCTGCAAATTCTATTAGTATTACCGATTGGAGTTTCATCTTTTGTGCGGTTTTTATTGTTTCCAATATTCCGTTAAGATACCCATCACCACTTTTGTATATGTAACGTGTTATAGTTTCATTAGTGGGAGATATATACTTTCTCCAGTCAACATTTAATAATGGTCTTTTACTCAAAGTATAAAATGTTTAATCGTTATTATCTATAAGTATTGTGTTGGTGTATTAATTGGTTACTAACTTGATTCACCCCCGCCACCTTGTTCTCCACTACCTTGATTACCACTACCAATGTTTCCAGAACCATATCGTACATCAAATGGTTGCCAAATATTAAACTCTACACTCCATACCCATACTTGACTATCATGCATAACTTCTTCAGCATCTTCGGTACCAGCTCTTCCAATTGGTGGAAATGAAGTATTGTCTGGAACGTTTGTGGTATCAGTTGGTGGTTCATCTTCAGCTGGTGGTTCGGGTACTGAACCATTCCATTCCCCTAATTCATTTGCTGGTATTAATCGTTCATCGTAGTTTGGATTTGGTTTTGTAACTACCCAAGTTATATATTTAATTAATTCATTTAAATCATAGCTTGGTTCAGCTACTAATATACCACCTTCACCAACTTGATAATTTGAGTATGTATATAAGTTTCTTGTTACTTCAATCTGACCATTAGTTTCATTTCTATTTAAATTGATACTTAATTCAGCCTCCCTCATTAGATTTGTTAAATCATTAAGTGGAGCTATATCGATTACAACCAACTTACGTTGGTTTATTAAATGGTTTACTGGTATTGGTTCCTTTCTACCATACTTTGCAATTAACTCAATCATTACGTTTTTGTTTGCAAATAATTGAGGTACTTCATCACCATTTTTTAATGAAAGGATAAAATTAAAGTTTGCTATATTGGTATGGAGTGAAACTACATTTGATAAATCATATCTAGGTATATCAATTCGGTTTTGTGGATACTCGCCAAATAATGAAATGTAGCCAATCTCACTAAAATTTCCAACTCTAGATGTGTTTGATTCATCTTCCTCACCACCAGTTGTTCTATTATTAATATCAGATTCCATTGAACCTGCATTGGTAGGTATTGTGGTTGTATTAGCCTCAACATCAGTATCGTTAGTTTCTATGGGTGTAATATTATTAACTGGATTGACACCAGATGTAGTATCGTTTATACGATTACGAAATCTACTAAAAAATCCACCTCCTGATATTCCTGCCATTATACTACCTTTCTATATAAATATTACTAATCGTAATATTCTACGATAACACCAGCTTCTTTAAACATTTGATTGGAACGTTCTGATGATTCATTCCATTTATCTCCCTTAGCACCTTTACCTTTTCTTAACACAATTTTAGATATACCACTATTAATAATTGCTCTAGCACAGTCCGAACAACTCATACCACAAGTCATATACATTGTAGTTCCTAATGTGGATACACCGATTCTAGCAGCATTGTAAATTGAATTTCTTTCCGCATGTTCAAACCAAAAGTATTTCTCAGGTCTTTCTTGCCTTTCTATAACATCATCGTTTATACCTCGTGCAAATGAATTGTAGCCAGTAGAAACAATCTCATTGTCTTTACCAACTACAACCACACCTATCTGAGTTCTCTTATCTTTTGATTTGAGTTTTACTTGTTCAGCTATATTAATGAAGTATTCATCCCAATTCATAATCAAATATATTTCCGTTACCAGTTAATTTACCAAACTTACCATCAGTCACAACAGACCCATTTGAGAATATAGTATCCATTTCAAAAATTGTTCGAGTACCTGTGTTTATTATATCCTTAGTATTATGTATATGACCAAACAATACTAATTTCGGCTTTACCTCAATTATTCTATTCATCAATGATTTACATCCACAAAATTCTAATATATTACGAAAATCATAAGATAAATCTAATATACCTTTTGGTGGTCCATGTGTGATAATTATATCACTATCATCACCAATAGTATTTCTCCAAAATCTATCCAATTTGTTTCTAGCTTTCATAAAAGCCCATTGTCCGAACTGAGGAGTATGTGGTGAACCAAATATTTTAACTCCTTCAATAGTAATATGGTCATTCTCTAAGTAGTGAATACAATTAGAATCAAAATCATCTTTAGTTACCAATCCCTTTTCAATTGAGGTATCGTGGTTACCTGCTACAAACACTTTATGTTTAATAGGTAACGAGCCAAACCAATCGATGAACCCTCTTACTTCAGGTTCATTGGTATATGGGTCTCTTGGGTTAGAACAGTCACCACTAAAGATAACCATATCTATTCCCGTTGGAATTGTTAGTAAGTCGTGATAAGTATGTGTATCACTTATGTGCCATATTTTCATTTGATTTGTATTTTATTGTAAATATTACTTAGCCCACTTACCTCTCTGAACTAATTGAGATATGATACCATATACGGATAAATCCTCATATGTATCTTGAATTGCTTCACCTACTTCATCAGGTTGACCCAATACAACTAATTGTTTGATTCGTTGAATCTTATCATTCTTTCTGAAAAACAAACCAGACAATGCTAATTTGATATCTTCATCTGTTTGTAGTTGAGTACCTACTGATATGTTACCAGGTCCATAGTTTCTTTGCTTCTTACAAAAAGTTTGATACATTTCATCTAAGATTACTTTGAACTCTGAACAAGTCTCTGGATACATTCGTTCACAATAATCCATTGCGTTTTCTTCTTTTTGTGGTTTTTGTGGAGTATTCATATAGTTCTATATTATTGTTTAAGAACAAATATACGAAATATATTTTACATTTCCAAGCAAAACAATCTTTATTTACAAAAAGTGAAAATAGTTGTATTTTTTTTATCGTTTGAGTAAATACATATATATCTATATACACTACCACATAAAAAACTCTAAGGTGAAGCTATGAGTATAAACGCTTCTACACTTCAATAGTAAACGATTGTTGGACCAGATAAATTTTTCTATTTAAATTTTTTCAATTTCTCTGACACAGAGACACGGTGCAAGACAAGACAGCAATAAGACAATTAATAAAAAAACTTAAAAAATAAAAAAGTATAAATAAAAATTAGACAATATAAACTATATTACTTCATAGTTAAATTTATCTATTCTTTTTACTACTCTATAAACTCTTGCTGATGGGTCCTCATTATCCAATTCATCTCGTTTAGATTGAGCTTCTTCGGTAGTATCATATTCATCGAATGTATCTTCCCCATTAAGTTTATAAACCCATATTTGCCTTTTAGCCCAATTAGGGTCTCCAGCATTAGTATCAGCTGGGATTAGTTGTTTTTGTACAGCGTATTCTTTCATAATAAATTATTTTCTTTTAAATGTTGGAACATATCATTTCCTAATCTTTCACCAACTACGATATCAGATGGATAATGTACTTTAGCAATTACTCTACTTTTTCCTATATCTCTTCCTAACTTTTTTAAACGTATGGAATGATTAGGGTGTTTATTTGCCAAATAATTTGCAATCAACGTTCCTTGTGTAGCGTGACCTGATGGAAATGATGGTGAATCTTTTGTATCAATATGTAATTCATTCTCTTCCAAATCTAAACCATATAGTTCAGCAACCATTAATGGTCTTGGTCTATTGAAGTGATATTTTAAATCTAATATTACTCCACTTGCTTCCTCTAAGATTTCTTCAATTTTAGTTTCATCAAACGGAATTTCTAATTCAGAACATAATTTTTCAAATGATTCTGTAATTCTATCCATACTATAAATAAACTCATCGTTAGGATTAGCTCCTACCATTTTAATAAGTTCTTGGAGTGTTCTTATAGATTCATTTGGGTATGGTGGTGTATCTTTATAGGAACTATATTTAAACTCCTTAAACAGTCCGTTTGAGATATCACTAATCTTTTCAGCATGTTTAGGTAAAACCTTTTCAGAGTTTTTAAGCTTCTTTAACTTTACCACATTTTTGAAATCATACACTACCATAGTATATAAATATAATAAAACTTTTATTTATCCTTATCCAATCTGATGTACATCTTTAATCCAACGTATGGTACTAAAATAGTTTCACCTGTTTCAAAGTTTTGTATGTTACTTCTAACACCTAATGATACTCCAAACATTTTATCACCTGGGGTTTTGTACATACCAGTAATATTGCTACCACCAAATATATTAGTAGTATCATAATCATATCCAAATCCCAAATACCATTGAGCTTGTTGAGGTTTTATTATTTCAATCTCCCTAATCTTAACTTTTGGCTTCGTTCGTAATCGCATCTTCAACTTAACTATTGTTTGAGATAACTCAGCTATCTTATCAGTATTCTCAATCTCTACAATCTTTTCAACTTCTTTAATAACCTCAGTTACAATTGGTATTCTGATAATCTTTTCTTTGATAACTTCAATTGGTATCTCTTTCTCAATTATCTTTTCTACTTCTACCTCTACAATCTTTTCTACTTCAATAATTTTATCAACTATCTTAGCTGGTTCGTTCATTTGGATAATTGTCAATATTAACAACAAACATATTATCACCCATTTGTAATCTATTTTTTTCATAGTATTTATATTATTTAAAATGGTAACTTAGAGCCAACCATAAAAGCATTTATTAGTGGAATATTAGGGTTGGTACTTTTTATACCAGTGTAACCAAAGTTTATTGTAAACGTTTTTGTTATTCTATATGAGAATGAGTTAGCCAAAATAAACATAATATCATTAGTAGCAGAACTACTATCCACTTTTGTTGCATATGTTATTGGTGTATGTGCTAAAATAAATGCTGGTGAATATGTTATCCTATCAGTAAGTTTAAATGAATTTGCGTAAAGAAAGTTATATCCAAATGATATCATAGGATTTTCTATAAGTGTTCCGAAACTTGTAGAGTAGTTTAACCCCACACCTATTGTACCCTTCGTACCCATTGGTTTTAATCTCATAAAAGAAACAGCAACTGATTGTGAACCATAGTTGTTTGAATAACTAACACCCATTGATTCTATCCAACTTACTTTATACTTATCATCCATATATAACTTTGTTCTTCCCAATGCTAATGAAGCTTGATTTAAATTACTATACAACATTAAATTAGCTGAATATGATACATCACCAAATATAGATGATTGTGATGCTCCAATTGATATAGCCGTATCATATCCACCCACTGGATTTTGAGTACCCATAGCATCTGCATTCAATTGAATTGGATTTAGCTTACGCTTTTTCTTCTTCTCTTCCTCTTCTTTTTTCTTTTCCTCTTCGGATTTTTCCTCTTTCTTCTCCTCCTTTTCTTCCTTCTTTTCTTCTTTCGCTTCTTCCTTCTTTTCTTCTTTCGTTTCTTCCTTTACTTCCTCTGTGGTTTCCTCTGATTCAGAACCACTCTCACTCTCACCCTCACTCTCACTCTCACCAGAACTCTCACTCTCAGATGAACCCTCAGATGAACCTTCAGTTGAACCTTCAGTTGAACCACTATCAGTTGAACCTTCAGTTGAACCACTATCAGTTGAACCACTGTCAGTTGAACCACTATCAGTTGAACCACTATCAGTTGAACCAGATGAGGTGGAACCAGATGAGGTGGAACCGCTATCAGTAGAACCAGATGACAGTTGAACCACTATCAGTTGAACCACTATCAGTTGAACCAGATGAGGTGGAACCAGATGAGGTGGAACCGCTATCAGTAGAACCAGATGAAGTAGATGAAGTAGATGAAGTAGATGAAGAACTTGCCGCTGCCGCTGCATCTGCCGCTGCCGCTGCCGCTGCTTCGGCTTCTGCCGCTGCTGCCGCTGCCGATGCTGCTGCTTGGGCCGCTGCTTCGGCTTCTGATGCGGCTTGGGCCGCTGCCGCTGCTGCCGCTGCTGCTTGTTGAGCTTGTTGTTGTTGATTTGTTTGTTGTGAGCATGGGGATAATGTACTCCACCAAACATAGGTTTCATTTAACCAAGTTTGTAATTCCCCATTTACGAATTGTTGATATGTAAAGGTACGAACCTTATTATAGAATGCAACTGTAGCTGACCCATTTACAAAGATAGCAGTTACTACACTAACTTCATTAGTACATCTATCAACAAATGTTTGTGTGAAAGTTGTTTGACTATATGATAGTTGTGTTACAAATACAAATAATAATATTGTAATTAGTTTTTTCATTCATTAGTTTATGAATATTTTCTTACGAATCATTCTAGCTACAATCCTAGCGGATGCAGTTTCTAATGCTTTACGAGTAGTCACACCAATAGCTGATTGTCTGAATTTAACTTCATCCATATCTAAACCTATTAATCCTTCTTGAGTTTTAACAGTATTAGCCTCACCCAATCCACTACCCACAATATACCTACCAGTTTCAGCATCGGTAAATCTAACTTGTAATCCTAAACGGGTTGTTTGAGTTTGCTTAGAACCATCCGTTAAAGATAGTACCTCATCTTCGGATACTGAGAAATCATATATCTCAATAGTAACAAAGTATTCAGCAAGAGTAATCTTACCCATACCATATACTTTATTTTCGGATACACCTTTACGAGAGGCAACCCATTGTGATTTCATTCTATTCTTTATCTCAGATTTCTCTTCTACGAACTCAAAACGATTAGTCCAATCTAAGTATTCAATTACCATATTGGTTACCCCTAATCCAATCCTAGCATCTCTTAGCTCTGGAAAGGTTTCATATAGTTCATCAGATATACCAACCTTCAATAAGGCTACTGGAATCATTTCACCATCGTAATCAGATACATCTTCAATTGATTTTCTCTTCTCAAAATCAGCTACATACGTTTCAGCCTTAACCGAACCTATTGTTTGACCAAACGTAGTAAGTGTACACAATGTGCACACTATAATTAATATAAATTTATTCATATGTTTAATGTGTATCTTTAATATCCTGTGGTAAATCCCAACCATGTATTTTCATTTGCCAAACGTACCAACGACATCCACCAAAGAAAAAACCAAGCCATGCGAATCCAACCCAATAGTTTTCACTCATCAACATTCGAGTATAATTGTTCTCAATTGTTATTGATAATATTGCTATTAAGGTTACAAACCCCCATACTTGTCCCCAAACTTTCCACCACTTTAAAAATGTTTTCATAATCTTTATTTTAATTTTACTTAACTAACTACCAATCGATAGCCTCTTCTTTTTCTTTTTTCTTTACTTTAGGTTTAACATATATTGTTTTTGTTACTACCTTTTCTTTTTGCTCTGGAATGTTCACTACGATAGTAGGGCCCGTTACGTTTACCGATTGATTGTTTTCTTGCTTAACATCAACCTGCTCAGTTTGAACTTCCTCATCATCACCAATACCCACAAATGATTTAACCTCATCTACGAACATAGTTCCAATGGTTGTAAGAACAACACCAGCTCCAGTTATAAGTTGATTCTTTAAATTTGAAAAGAACCCACCTTCTTTTTTATCTTCACTCATATCTTAATTTATTTTAGTTTACTACAAATGATTCACTACCCAATACATTATGATATTCATCCGTTAATTGAATCATATACGCACTATTATCTAATGAAGCAACATACACTCTAAGAATGTTATCACCCTCTTCAGCAGTTATCATCTCTTGTGAAATTAATTCATTATTAATCCCATGTCTTATCTTTATTCTATATTTACCACCTGATGATAATTTAACATTCATTGCAACTCTATCAGTTACGATAGTATTCTCCAACTTAATACCAATTGCAGAATTAATCACCAACGATTCAGGTACCTCATCAATTGGAAATGGTTCAATCATAATATCATCTGGTTGACATCCGATTAATATAATCAAGCTAAGTAATAATAATATTTTTTTCATATCTATTTTGTTTTTATTCTATTATAAATTTAATTTGTGAACCATCAGCTCTTACACCTTCTTTTACTCTAAATGAAATTAATCCTGATGTGTTCGATACTTCTTCAAGTGGTGTAAATATTAATTTGTAAGGAGTCCCTACATTTATAGTTGTTGTTAAGTTTTGGTCAAATGAACCAATTCTAACCTTACCATCCTCAATTATATTTGAAAAGTTAGTCATAGTATTCCCAGTATCAAATATAACATTATCCAATACCAATATTTGTGGGTCATATACAATATTAAATTGAGAACCAACCATATCAGTAATATCCGAATTTATTGAAAACACAACCTTACCATCAACTATCTCAGATATTAAATCAATAACTGCCGTTTCATTACTCTTATAAACTGCGGTTTTTTGTGAAGTACTTCTTGCTGATGTTGATTCATTACCACTACCAACAGTTGGTGTCCATGAGTGAGAGAAGTTTACATCACCCCGTAACCCATGAGCTACATCAATTGTTTTTGATGATACATCCGAATCTATTGGTGTGAATGAATTTGAAAATACTAATTCCCCATTATTTAACCCACCATATGTAGATTCTATTCCACTGTAATCTTCAGTTTGATTAACCTTTGTAATTAAGTTTGTATTACCACTATCTACACCTTGTAAGAATGCAAGTATCTCATATGAATCTTGGAAGTCAACACCATTATTATCTCCAACAACATCACCCATTAAGTCTTGAATATGATAATCAAATGTGGTAACACTTCCACCACCCGGTCCACCATCTGTACCACCAATAGCTTCGGTAAATACCAAAGATAAATCAGATACAGTTACAACCTCATCCAAATACTCAGCACCTTCAGTTAAGTTAGCCTTTACCCTATACGTTACGTTATTATCTAATATACCAGAAGAAATTATAGCTTGACCACTTTCATCAAATTGACCTGATGTTATTACATCTGAACCAATGTTAGCATATATAGTATAAAAATAATCAGTATAGTTATCAGTATTAGCAGTTTTAAGGTTAATAGTAAATGAACCAGCATCACCACCTTCAATACCATTCAAATCCTGTCCATCTTTATTCCTTATAGTTTGTATTTGTGTACCATCCGCTTCTTGATAGTTAACCCAATTCACTTTAATGATATCATTGTAGTTATCATATCCACTATTGAACTTATCCTTTACTCTAAATGAATACTTAACAAACTCTTGTCCATTTTCTAATGCAGATGCAGATTGAACAGTAATTCTCTCAATACTCCAATCAGCTGAAGTTGAATACGTATCTCCACCAGTTAACCACCATGCAAATTGCGCATCCATATCATCCTCTGATGCATTTGAATTTGGATTAAATTTATACCCACCCCAATTGTTTCTTGCATAAAAGACACCATCGGTAACTTGTGATTCAGCTGATATGAAGCTTAACAATTTGTTGTTATATTCAAAATCAACTTGAGCTAAATTCAAATCAGCTCCATCATTTTTAAAGTATTGAAACTTCATAATAAGAGTATCTCCTACTTGTGTTACTGTATTTACTGGACTGTAATCAATTGTTGATTGTCCATACATACTCAATGTAAAGAGTGTTACGATTAATAATACTAAATTTTTTCTCATCTAAATAATTTGTTAATAACAGCTACACATACTTTCTTTAATGCGATAGAAGCTGTTTGTTGGTTAAATGTCCCATCATCGGCAATAACTAATGTTGAGGTAGATATGGTTTTAGATTGCCCTTTTTGGACTGTACTCTTTACCACCTTACCATCAATCAGTAATTCACCTACTGCTATGATTTGGGTTAATGTAACATCTTTATGGTAGATACCAATATTCTTTCCAATGTTTTTTACATCGAAGAAAACAAGTCTTAGTGTTATTGTTTCTGGAGCATCATCATCTAAGTAATAGTCCATATCCATAAGGATATCTTCTAATATGGTTTGAACTCCATAAGCAAGATTCCGATTACCAGCAAACTTCCCCATTCGGATTTCGTTGGTAATTTCACCTATCTTAATTAATTTGTCTTGGGCTTGTGTTGATTGTAACCCAATGAGTAAGCACAATAGAGTACCCAAAATTTTTGACATATGCATAATAAAAGTAGCCTTTTAATTATAGTTAAAGGAACATTTTATATAACTTAATAAATTTGTATAAATTGCTTATTGCTAAGCTTGGTAAAACGTATAGGGAATACTTTTGTATAACGCTTTGTAGAAAGCTTTGAGATAACGATGTTGTTAATCGGATTAAAGGTACACACTTTAACGATTAAACGAACTTTTCGATAATAAATATAAGTAAGTATTAAATACCAATAGATTTTAACCTTAAAATTTCATCCTTAACCTTTTGATTAAATGGTGTCCACTTAAAATTAGCCAACATCCACTCTCTATATGAGGCTGGTATCTCCCTAACTTCTCTTCTAGCGAACTTACCAAATGGCATTATAACCTTAGTACCTTCAGCTGCTTTTTCATGTGGGGATTTCTCACCTTCAATATGTAATCCAATCTCTTGAATAGGGATTCCACTAAGAAGTCTTTTCCCTTCACCATACATTTTCCACATAGTAGCTTCTTCTTTAAAGTAGATATCCTCAACCTTACCAAACTTTGGAACGGCTCCTACAAAATCAACAACCAACCCTTCAGATTTATTAGGATGAATACGTGTAACTCTACCAACGAATTGATACCACCAACTTAACGAAGCAGTGGGTCTACCAGTAATGATACAATCTAACTCTGGATAATCAAATCCAACTGTAAGAATATTTACTTGAGCAATACAACGTAATCTACCTTCTTTGAAATCAGCAATGATATCCTTTCGTTCTTGAGAATTCATATCAGAATACACAGCTTTACAATTTGGAATCTTTTTAGTCAGTTCAATTGCTTCATCAATTGTAGGAACTGCTATTAATATAGATTTACGATTATATAACTCCTCAACCTTCTTTGCAATCTTATCACCAATCTTCTGGAGTTTGTAAGCCTTCTTAATAGATGAGTTAGAATATTCGGCACCAGTAGTATTATAAACTAAATCACCAGTATTAAAATCATATGATTGATATTCCAACTTACTCCAAAATCCCAACTCAACCATCTCTTGAATTTGAGCAACATAAATAACCTTCTTAAAAAAGATACCTTTCTTAGAACGATTCGTTAACATTACCAATTTAGAAAATGGTCTACCATCGGCACCCATATTTGTTTGAAGTTTCAATGGAGTAGCCGTTAACCCTAACGTATGTTTGATACCAGCACCCTTTAGGAAACGCCTAAGCATTCCATTTGGTTCACGTGGAAATCTATCACACTCATCAATTATAACCTTTGTAATCCCAAGTTCTTTAAATTGAGTTGCTATCTTAACAATAGAACCAATAGTAGCATATGTAATATCTCCAATCTCCTTTTCACCCATAGAAGCTGAGTATATTGAAGCCGTTCCACCTAAATTAATGAATTTAGAGTAGTTTTGTTCCAATAATTCCTTTGATGGTTGTATTACTAACAACTTTTCACCTACTTCTTTAGCAATTGCAGCAATAACAATCGACTTACCAAAGGCGGTAGGTGCGACAATTATTGATGGTACTGGTTTCTTTTCATCGAAATACTCAATACCTAGTCTAACTGGTTCAATCTGATTGGGTCTTAATTCCATATTTTAGTATTTTTACACTATTACATAGTGTAAACTTTACAAATATACAAATAATATTTGGATAATACAAGCTTTTTCTCATTTTTCTTTAAACTTATTAACAATAGTTAAAATTATCACAAAAAAGTTTGGTTGTTTGGATATTTCTTCGTATATTTGTACTCAAATAAAAAGATATAACCCAAAATGTGGGATATATTAAGTTATAATAATGAATAAATTAAATTTAATTATGAAACAAATTTTAATTGGGATGATGTTGGTACTAACCACATTATCTACGTTCGGTCAAACTACTGGTAAGGTAGTAGAAGCTGGAACAAATGAACCATTACCGGGTGCAACTGTTGTTGTTAAAGGTACCACTATCGGAGCTATTACCGATTTTGATGGTAACTTTACCATACAGGCTGATGAAGGTAGTGAAGTTGTATTCTCTTATTTAGGATATGAGGAGTTATCAGCTCCATTGAAAACTGGAGGTATATATGTAATGGTAGTAGACCGTAATACATTAAGTGAAATCATTGTTACATCAGGTGTAATTGATATTGCTAAGGTAAGGGAAACTCCAATTGCAGTATCAACAATCTCACCAGCGGAGATTTCATTAAAGACGGGTAATCAAGAGTTCCCAGAAATTATGAATAAAACTCCAGGTGTGTACGCTACTAAACAAGGTGGTGGATATGGTGATTCAAGAATCTCATTAAGAGGTTTCGACCAAACAAACACTTCATTCCTTATTAACGGGCAGCCTGTTAATGATATGGAAAACGGACGAGTGTATTGGAGTAATTGGCAAGGATTATCAGATGTTGCGAGTGGGATTCAAATCCAAAGAGGATTGGGAGCATCACGATTAGCAGTACCATCGGTAGGTGGAACTGTTTCTATTTTTACTAAAGCTGCTCAAAAGAGTAGAGGTGGTAAATTAACTCAAATGATTGGTAACGATGGATACACCAAAACAGGTGTTTCATATAATACCGGTGTAAATGAAAAGGGATGGGCATCATCTTTCTTAATATCTAAGTGGGCAGGAAATGGTTATATCAACAACACAAGTGGAGAAGGTTATACTTACTTTGCAGCAGTTGGATATTCACCAGAAGATTCAGACCACGAATTAAATTTCACATTCTTAGGTTCAGGTCAATGGCACCACCAAAGAGATGTTTGGGTATCTATTAGAGATTATCAAAACTTCGGTGATGAAGGTATTGATACTAGATGGAATTCAAATGGTGGTACGTTAAACGGAGAAGAATTCTCAATGAGAAGAAACTTCTATAACAAACCATTAGCAACTTTCAATTGGGATTGGGAAATCAATGATAACCTTAACTTAGCTACATCATTATATGGTTCAGCTGGTAGAGGTGGAGGAACAGGTCCAAGAGGTAATAACTATCGTAATGGAGTTACTGATATACTTCCATTTAGAAAAGACCTTACGGAGCATTACTTAGAAAATGGTAGAGGTTCTCGTAACCCAGATGGTTCAATTAACTTTGATGCTGTTGTAGCAAACAACCAATCAACTACTTTAGGATACACTGGTGATATCGGAGCATTTGAAGGACAACTTATTGGTTCTAATGGATTCAGAGATTCAAATGTGAATAGAGAAGTTCTTATAAGGAGAGCATCTATGAACTCACATGATTGGGTTGGTGGTATTTCTAACTTAGAAGGACAATTCGGTAATTGGAAAACATCTATCGGTATTGATTTAAGGAAATATACGGGTCAGCATTATAGAGTGTTAAACAACCTTATGGGATTAGATGGATATTACTCAACGGGTAATAAAAACTCTAATGGTCAAATAATCAACACAACTGTTGCGGCTAGCCCGTTTGGTAGTACTGGTATTGATGGACCTAAGATTGATTACCACAATGTAGGTAAAGTTGGATGGCAAGGTGTAAATGGATTAGTTGAATATGGAACTGATAGATTAACTGCCGTAGTACAAGCAGGTCTTTCAAATCAAGCATTTCAAAGAATCGATTATTTTGACCAACCAACAAATCCAGAATCACTAACTCAGAATCAAGGTGGTGGATATCTTAAAGGTGGTGCTAACTACAATATTAACGAAAAATCAAATGTGTTCTTTAATACAGGATACATTTCTCGTCAACCTCAGTTTGGAGCAGTGTTCCCTAACTATGGTAATGATATTAGTAGTGATTTACAAAATGAAGAAATTACTTCGTTTGAATTGGGATATGGGTTTATTGGAAAAGATTTATCTTTCAACGTAAACGCTTACTCTACTTCTTGGGGTAATAGATTTGTAACTCGTTCTTTATCTAACCAACAAGGTGTAGATGGTTCGGCTCAATTTAAGAACATTGATGTTGTACACAATGGAATTGAATTTGAAGGTAAATATAGATTATCAGATGCTACTAAATTTAGAGGTATGTTATCAGTAGGTGATTGGAGATATACAAAGGATTTCTCAGCAGAGTTATTCGATGAAAATCAACAATCAATTGGTACAGGTACTCTTTATCTAAAGGATGCTAAAGTAGGTGATGCAGCACAATTAACTGCTTCATTAGGTGTTGACCAACGTATTACTAAAAACATCTCTATGGATTTAGATTATAGATTCGTTGATGGGTTATACGCTGATTACTCAATTACTGATTCAGAGTTTACGAACCCTGATAATCAAGGAGCATTGAAACTTCCTTCATACGGATTGTTTGATTTAGGTGTAACTGGTAGAGTAGGTAAAGGATGGGTTGTGAGAGCAAACATCAATAACTTATTAAATACTACGTATATAGCAGAATCAAACTCTAACATTCACGCAGATGCATCATCCACAACTTGGAATGGTGTTGATACGAGAAACTCAGTATGGTTTGGATTTGGTAGAACTTGGAACGCTTCATTATCGTACAATTTCTAAACTAATACAATAAATTAGTTATATTAGAGGGGATTCCATCATAGGTTTCCCCTTTTTTATGCCCTATTTTCATCTAAATAAAGTGTAATATAGTACACTTTTGCTAAATAATATCACTTAAATAAGGTAAAATCCTACTAAAAGTGTACTATATTACACCTTTTGAGGGTAAAAAACACCCCAAAACACCCTATATTTACGAATATCGGTGAATTATCCGATATGTTTACCTCAGATACTCATAATAAGGCATAAAAAAAGGAATAATACCTAAATTACCCCTTTATTCACTAATTTCTTACTATATTATATCCAATTCTCAAACGGATGTACTTCTACTATAACAATTGGTTCTGGTTTCTTATAAGGTTGAGGTATATCATCAAATCTAAACACCCAATTCAGATAAGCAATGTGGTCATTGTTAAATCTATCCCTATATACATCAACAGACAAACTATCTAATAACTTCTTATACTTTTGTTTCTTATTCTTTATATAGGTAGCTCTTCTATGGGAACTCTTATCGTAATTTTCTAATTCTTCATCATCAAACATAACTTATTTCTTTTTATTCTTCATTAAACCTAAAATCTTCCATATTTGTATTACGATGAGTACACCATTCAAAAATAACAATGATGGTTGATTCGTAAACACCGCATATATGAACCATAACATCGCTCCTAACATACTTACGGCTCTTAACCATAGGATATCATTGATTAAAAATGAAACGATGATAAACCCCGTTGCAATCCAACTTATAACTTCTAATATATTCTCCATAACTCCTTTCGGTGTGGTGGGAACCCAAATCCCCATTACTATTAACCTCTGTCTTTAAAAAAATTTACATCGGTGTCGGAAAGAAAAGATTTTTCGTCTTTCCTTGATTTTTTTGATGATAGTTTATTACATATCCCAAACCGAACCTCTTTTATTTTGTTTCCATTCAACGTACCATTCTTTAATAAGAAATAGCACTAATTTTATAAACACCATATTACTTACCTAAATCTTTCCAACCCGTATCCTCAAACACAAATGGTAGAATCGAATGTATTATCATTTTAAACAACACACTCAGTAATCTTCCTATTATTTTAATTCCTCCCCATAGGTGAGTGAAGTAGCTCATATTGAGTTCTCTTAAATGGTTTACTTTGAACCCATTATCCCACCAATGTAAAAATCTATTTAGAATCATATACCATATAATTAACACAGTGATTATTTTAAGTAGCAGCATTCTACTATCTCTTACCTTTAGGTATAACTTTAGTAACCTTAGCTTTAACTCCCTTAGAAGGTTTAACATCCTTTACATCGATAGGTGATTTAAAATCATACCATACTAAGCCAAAGAATAAGTTAGCCATCGTTCTACGGAACCAATTCGGCTTCTCCGTTAAAGCAAAAGAAATGAAGTTATCTCCATCCCCTATTTGCCATTTTCCAATAGCAGGTTTACTATCCGATAGGTTTTTTGATTTCATTTGATTTTCCATTGTTCTTTAGTTTATTTTAGTTGGATAACATTCAATCATCATATCCAATATAGTTTCACATACTTCGTATTGTTCGTTTTCTTCCATAAGGATGAGTAATCGTTGAAGGGAATACAAAGGTATCAGCTCCCTAATGGAGGTTCCCCTTATACTCCCTTGTCGATAACATCCCAATACCCAACCTAAGTGCTTTACTCTTACATACAATAGGGAATCAATATCATCGATACTATCGTACTCTCTCATATGGTAATATTCCTCTGAATTCATATCTATAAATAGTAAAGAGGCTGAGGAACAATCACACATTCTTCCTAATCAATCGTTTAAAGCCTTCTATGAATTCATCCTTTAACTTTAAAGTTTCTTCATCCACTTCTTTCTTCTTTAGAATCTTAGCGAAGATATCTTCTAATTCTTCAGTATCTACCCAATTCTTATTTCGTTTCCTTACCATTATACTATCTGCTCCTTTGTTATGTTGTATGTGTACTTCCCATCATCAACACTATAAGAGAGTATTTTGTTTCCTTTCTTTTCTATGGCTACTATCTTTCCTTCTTCCTTACCTCCTGCGAATACGAATCCTATTGTATCTCCTACATTCCTACTCATCCTTAATTATCTAATTGGTAATCTGATGGAGGTAGTTCATCCTTATAACTTCCTTTGATTGGAGTTACTTTTGGTGTTAGGGGATTATCCTCCAAATTTATACGTTTCCCTACTTCATTACTTTCCTTCCAATAGAGTTCTCTTATCTTTTCTCCTAGCTCCATATTGTTTGGAGTATTCAATACTAACTTTTCTATGTTTTTATATATCATCTTCTTTATCTTTATATTCATACCAAGATGGATTAGGTAGTTCTGAGTAATGGTCCCATAGTTCCCTCTCTACTATCTCTGCTTCTTTATCTATTACCATGTTTCTTTGTTTAGTGCGTTTAAGTCCCTATACGTTATATACGAATCTCTTAATGAATTCAACATACCCTTCTCATCATCAACGTAATAACCACAATCTACTATCCTCTCAATGTTAACTCTACCAAATACCCATTCTACTGAATTTAGAAATGGGTTATCAATCTCTAAACTTAACATATGTTTTAACATTTTCGTTTGTTCTAGCCCCAATGTGTTATTAACCATTGGTTATTTTTGTTTGATACATATTTCTGATTTCATTTAGTTGTTCTTTATCGTCAACCTCATAATACCCTTGCTTCAATATATTCGTTATTGTTTCATAGTTCTTCAACTTAGGGTTCAACGTGGTTAATACATCCTCCAACATTTTTGTTTGTTGTTTCAGTAATATTATTGGTGTGTTGTCTAATTGGGGTTTAATAGTACTCCTCTGATAATCCAATAATTCTAATATATCTTTTCCAAGCATATTACTAAAATTACTTTTGTTATCCATATAGTATTCTAATACATCCATTAAGTCATCTTTGGTTTCCATATCTTACAGTCTTATCTTTAATATTATTAATCTAATATACAAAATATAATTGACATATCCAAATCCTAGCTCTATTATTTTTAGTTCATTTCACATCTTAGGATGTATATACCTCAGGTATACCCTCCAGAGGGTGTAACCCGGTGTCACTCTTTCCCAGATGAAAAAACCTGGCTCCGCATGAAAACGGCATAGACCCCGCCTCAGCACATTTTTATTTTCCATAGTTACAAGAAACCTCCTTGACCCTCCTACCGGGCAGGGTACCCCTAAGCCTCTAACACTCAGATTATTATCCTACCTTATCTAAAGTAGAGAATTAAGGTATGGATGTAATGTGTTGAACCTCAGCCTATGAAGTTATGGTTGAGGTAAGGTGGGATAAGTAGTTGAGTAGTAGGGTACTAACGCTCACTAGCGTTCGCTTGAGTTAAAGGACAGCTTTTCCTATTCCCCATCTCCCACACTTAGTACACTTATACTTAGTGGTGATTCCCTCTACACTCCATTCGTTCTTACAATGGTAGCACTTAATGGTTATACTATACTCTGATGTATATGTGTGATATTTCTTCATACCCATATAAGTATTATATATACTATACTTTGTGTTCTCTATATAGGTAGTATTACTCTTAGCTATATTATTATTAGTAAGGGTTTCACACTTCCATATTAAATTACCTACAACTAACTTTTTATTTAAGTGTAGGTAAATGTGTTACCCCAGTGCCGGTTTAAGTCAAAATGCCTATTGAATAGATACTCCAGTAACACTTTTAGATTTAGATTTAAAGCACAAAAAAACCCAATTGTACAATCAGGCTATTTCTAAGTTGTTGAGAAGTGATTTGATACCAATGCCCTTTTGGGTTGATTGGTGGAATTTCATCCGTTACTCTTTTGGGAATCTTTAACATCGGACTTACTCCATACCGATATACTTACCCCAACTAACTATACTCTAATATAAGAATAATAATTGGTTCACACAAGCTTTATCTCATTTATGTTTATAGTTTATAATGAATCCAAATAAGATTATAAGGCAAGCGAAAAGGGAACGTTTCGCCAGATAGCTACTTTCGTTCCCTTCTCTTTGTTTAACCCCTTAAACAATAATCGTTACATATGGTAATCCAATTTGGGTTGTACTATTTCCAAATAGGCCATTGTATATGCATCTTTAAAAGATACCTCATCTTCTCCTTCGGAGAGTTGTTTAATGAGTTCACCTGCGTATTTCCTAACCTCAACTTCTTTGTTGAATCGTTGTACTCTACTTTTAATCGTTTGATAATCAGTTACTTCCAATCGCTTATATCTTTATTTAGGTTATTTAAATATTCTAATCGTTCTTCTGCTTGTTCTTTCATTAACTCATTATCCCTTATAAGGTAACTAAGTAGAACATTAGCTGCTTTCTTTCTACCCCACTTCTTTGGATATACCAATCTATTACCAATAGGTAGATATTCCTTTTTCACTAAGCCGGGTGATTTCGGTTCGGATAGTATATACCACTTCCCCTTATCTAACTTTAAGAACATTACCATTTGTTGTTCTTTGTTATTTGCTACTTGTTCTCCCATAATTTGGAGCGGAGGGTTGGCAACTGCCCCAACTTCTTTGTACTGGAAGTACAACGGATTTCTCTTAATCCCTCCCCCGCTTAATAAGATGATGATATCCGGTAACACAAAGTGGGCGGTTTCATTCCCATCTTTAACCATCATCTATTCCTTTTTC
>Ga0209815_1000205_pt1 | contig 45303 bp, 57 predicted proteins | sample CoawatmetaG00DNA_FD_187507 | JGI IMG/M metagenome (GOLD analysis project Ga0209815, IMG submission 187507) | Marine microbial communities from the West Antarctic Peninsula - Coastal water metaG002-DNA (SPAdes) (version 2) | ecosystem: Environmental > Aquatic > Marine > Coastal ...
TAACCAAACCTAATGAGATTCCTGCCGACGCTGTGGCAGCCATGATTCCAGCGTGCAAGCTCAAATTAATCGAGCAACTGCAACTGGTAAGAACACCGGAGCATGACGCCTTCGGACATACAGCAATCGAAAATAAAGACGGAGCCACCAGCGTCGAAAGTTACATCCAAGGGGCGCTCGCGGGTCATTGCCCGGATCACTTCCTGAGTTCTGACGCAGACGGACGCCCTCTGGCTTTGATCAGCGGCATTTTGCAGGACGACGGGACATTCATCGCCTTGGTATCGCTTCACAACACCGACGCCCAAGGGTCAACCGCATATGTTTATTCGGATGACTTTTTGGATGAGGCTCTGGTCGAGCAATATGTCGCGCTCGGTTGTTACCGCTGGGAATGCCGCACAAATATTGGGACACCCCACCCGCAATATTTAAGTGATCAGGGTTTCATCGAGGCCACTGGGCCTGATGATAATTACAGAACCTTGCGAGGCCCATTCGGCTGGTAAGGTAACCAACGAAAGGACAAACAATGTCACAAGTACAATTAAACAGGTCGGGTGTCGTCGGACACGTCCCGGCAACCCTGCTCTCCGGAGCGATGTTCTACAACTCAGCCGACGCAAAGTTGTATATCGGAGACATCGGCAACACTCCGACCCTAGTCAGTGACAATCCTCTCGTAATTGCTGCACAGATCGCAACCCTGCAGGCTGAAAGCCGTGAGACTACAGTCTCAGAAACTGCGCCAACAGCGGCGCTGCAGGGAGACCTGTGGTTTGACCTTTCAACGTCTCAATTAAAGTTCTACACGACAGAATGGGTCCAAGCAAACACAGTGCCCACTTCGATCCAAGGAATTCTCGGGGAATACCCTGTCACCACTGATGATTTTTTGAGCCACATTGTCTATTCCACCACGGATGTCGCTGAGCTGAATCAGATGACAATCATGATTGAGGCAGCAACAAATTTTGCTGAGAGATATACAGGGCGATTGTTCATCAGCCGCAGCGTGACTCAGTTTTTTGACAGGTTCCCGCCATCAACAAAAAGCACCAAGCTGCCGATCATTTTGAAAGGAGGGGTCAGTGGGAGCGTCACAACGATTGATTATCTGGACAGCCTGTTTGCATCTCATACTTTATCAGCTGACAAATACAGAGTCCTCGAACGTAATGGCCGCACCCAGATTTATCCGGCACTCGGTAAGGAATGGCCCGTTGATGTCGCCAACGAAGTGGACTCCCTCAGTGTCACTTACATTGTAGGAACAGCAGCTCCAGCAGTACCCGGCGCAATCAAAATGGCCATCCTATTGATCGCAGCAAGTATGTGGGAAAACCGCGAAAATGAGATCGTCGGAAATAATATCAAGGCTTTGAAACCAGTGATCGCTGCAAAGGATCTCCTCCATCCATACAAGTTGAGGTGATGACATGCGAGCTGGAAAATTAAACAACAAGGCTGAGATATTCATCCCCGCCACAGCGCAAAACTCATTCGGAGAAGTTGAGAGCACATTCGTGTCACTCGGTGTGTTTGCCTGCAGCGCCACGACTAAACCGCGCAGAGAGAGCACCACTGACGAGTCCTCAGTCTCGAAGACAGAATTCGACCTTCGGTTTAGATATTACGCGGCGCTGGGCAGTCTCCCTCGGTCTGCTTATATCGTTCTAAATGGTCTCACACTCGAGATCAACTCTGTGGCTAATGTCCAATTAAACAACCGCGAGATCCAGATGATCTGCGAGGAGCGATCATGATTGATATTGACCTTCGGGCGCATCTCCTCGCCGATTCAGCGATCAGCTCAACTGTCGCGGGTGTTTACGCCCTCCGGCTACCGCAGGACACAACCAGCAGCGCGATCGTTTATGAGATCGGTGCCGGACACAGTGTTCCTCAAATCGGGTCGATGGAAACAGTCATCAGGCACACGGTGACATTATTTGCGTATAGCCCAAGTTATCAAACGCTGCGGGTCCTATCCGGGAACATAACTGACCTACTAAACGGCATGACGGGACCAATGGGGTCCACCAGTGTCACCGGGTCTCAAATCGACTCGTCGATCAACACATATGAAGAAGAGCTCAAGCTCTATCGAAATATAATTAATTTAACTATTTATACCAACTAAGGGTAAAACCATGAGCAATATCGCATCTCCTTTTCACGGTCTAGCTACCGAACTCCACATGCTGGCAGCCGCTGACACAGTCCTCGACGCCTCCACCAAAGTTGCCGAGGTTTCCTCAGTCGGTACTCTGGAGCTCTCTGCAAATATTATCGAATATAACAAGTATGGATCCGACTACAAGCAAAAGCTGGTCGGTCAAAAAGACTCCGGCACATTGTCCTTGACGATCAATTGGGTCGCTGGTGAAGCAAGCCACACCGCTCTCAAAACAAAATACGACAGCGGCGCTGCGCAGATTTTCGCAATCAAATGGGTGTCAGGATCTGAGAATGCCAAGGCAACTTTCACTGGCTACATTTCAGGCTATTCAATCGACACACCCGTTGAAGATGTCGTTTCTGCAAACATCGAGATCGCCATCGACGGCTCTGTCGCTTTCGCCCTCGAAACTGTTTAACCACTCAGATAAAAGTCCACCTCCGGGTGGGCTTCTATTTATTTTTTAATATTTGGAGACAAAAATGCTAGACCGTAAAGCAATATTCAAAGCCGTCGACCTCGACATTCAAAACGTGCCAGTCCCAGAGTGGGGCGGTGACATTTGCATCAGGGGTCTCACAGCTCGCGAGCGTGATCATTTCGAGGCATCAATCGGCCAGTCGGCCAACCTTGAAAACCTTCGAGCCCGACTGGTGGTCCTGTCCATATGTGATGAGACTGGGGAGCGTGTATTCAAAGACAGCGACGCGACGGAGCTCGGCAAAAAGAATGCAATGGTCGTGAATCGACTATTCGACATCTGCCGCAACATGTCCGGGATGTCTGACGCTGACGTCAAGGAACTCGAAAAAAACTAAAACGAGACCCGACCCGCAGGTTTAAATTCAGACTTGCGGGCCACCTCGGGATGACCGTCCGGGAAATGGAAAACAGGATGTCCTCGCAGGAACTTGCTGAGTGGATGGCCTACTGGTCCATTGAACCCTTCGGAGCCGCCCGGGATGATTACAGGGCAGGGCTATTGGCTGCAACTGTGGCCAACTGCGCTGGCAGTAAGAAAGCTCTCCAACCGACAGACTTCATTCACATCTATTCCCAACCAAAACAAATGAGCTACATCGACCGCAGGCAGCAGCAGGCGAGCCAGATGGCTATGTTTAAAAATCTATCGGAGCAGACCAATGGCAAGACCTAAGATGTTGACCGTCAAGGTCAGCGGTCTGAAAGAGCTCGAGCAGGCACTCAACGCGCTCGACCACGACCTCCACAAGAAAGCACTCAAGACCGCAGGCAAGGAAGCCATGCGCCCAGTTTATACCCGGGTGCTGAACAACGTGGTCGTCGGTGAGACTGGGGGCCTGAAGTCCACAATCAAACTCACCTCGACCAGTGACGTCCGGACGCTGCGCAAGATAAGCAAAAAGGCCGCAATGGTCGCCCGGGTGTCAGCAGGTACGACAAAAAGGCGCGACGGCCTGACAGGTCACCAAGCCCTCAATATTGAGTATGGACTGCACGGCAAGCGAAAGATGGCAGCACAGCCATTCATGCGCCCAGCTATACAGGGCAAAGAGAAGGTCGTCTTTATGCACTTTCGGCGACTGCTCGGCGTCCACATCGAAAAAACTGCGCGGACCCAGATGAAACGAAACCGCAGAAACGCTAAAAAACTATAAGGGAAAACAATGGCCACGATCAGCAGACTCTCTGTTGATTTGGTTGCAAACAGTGCTAGATTCCGCAAGGACCTCGATGCAGCTGCTACAGATGCCAAGAAGTCGTTCGGCTCCATGATGAAAAGCGCCAAAAAGGCGACAGCTGCATTTGCTGCCGTCGGCGTCGCAGCGGGCGCTGTATTCGTTAAGTCAGCCAAGACATACGCGAATTTCACTGAAGCACTGCAGGACGTAAAGGCAAAGACGGGCGCGACGACCAAAGAGATCAACGCGCTCTCACTGTCCATGCGTGCTGCTGCAAAAGCAACCAAGTTCACAGCAACACAAACCGCAGAAGCGGGAACCTTTTTGGCTCAGGCCGGATTAAACATCACCGAAATTAATGCAGCATTGCGACCCACACTAAACCTCGCAGCTGCCACCAAAACCTCCGTACAAAATACCGCCGACTTCATGACCAACATCATGAAGGGCATGGGCATGAGCACAGATGATCTGCAGCGAGCTGCTGACGTTCTCGCTGTAACAACTGCCAAATCAAACACAAACCTCACGGACCTCGCGACAGCTATGTCAGACGCTGCGCCATCCGCTCGCGCATTTGGTATGTCTATCGAAGAGACAGCCTCGCTGCTGGGCTCTATGGCCAACGCGGGCATCAAAGGCTCAAAGGCAGGTATCTCGCTCCGGGCGACGTTCGCATCGTTATCGTCGACAGGTAGTTTGACTGAGAAAATGCTGGCCGAATCAACCGGGCAGATGACAACGCAAACAAAAGCTCTGCGCAAACTAGGCGTCCACACCCGGACCGCTGAGGGTAAGATCCGCAACCTTGTTGAAATCCTGAAGGACCTCAAGGCTGCAGGCGGAAACGAAGAGGATATGATCGCGATCTTTGGTCGACGTGCTGGCTCGTCGATGATGCAGTTTATGAACGAGGGGCTCCTCGGTGCTGAGCAGCTAAAGCAAAAGCTGGATCAAGCCCGATTTGCTGCCGAGCGCATGGCTGCCACCCAGATGGACAGTCTTAATGGCGACCTGCTGCTGTTTAATTCTCAGCTCGAAGAGCTGCAGATGATAGTCGCCGAGAACGGTATCAATGACCTGTTTCGATCGATGACGCAGACGGCCACGAGTTTCATGAAGGCAATCGAACCGATCCTGCGATTCATGGCCCCAGCATTTGATGAGCTCGCAATCGCCTTAATGGCGATCGGCGGTGCCATTGTTGTTGGCGGCATTGTCGCCCTGTCATCGGCGATGGCGGGCCTCGCTTTGGCAATGCTTGCAAACCCTATCACTTGGATTGTTCTCGGCGTCGCGGCATTGTCTGTCGGCATATATAAGGTCATCCAAAACATCGACGAGCTCATGATGGGCTGGCGCAATCTGGTTGGCTCCACAATGAACGCGCTGAAAAACATGGCGGGTCATGTTGGCGTGTTCGCCGAGAACGTCGCCGACTCCATCGCCAAGATGTGGCTGAAGATGAAAATCGGTGCTGACAAGTTTCGGGTAAAGGTTATCGAGATTTTGAATGATCTGATCAGAGAGTCTCTGGAAAAGGTCAACGCTCTACTTGAAATCTACAACAAGATTCCATTCCTCGACGACGCCACGCCCATCGAGTTCACTATCGACACGGCGGGTGCCATCTTAAAAATCAAAAAGATGCAGTCCGAGCTCGATGCACTGGAGAAAAAAGCCAACACCTTCACAGATTCTATTTTTGTTCCCGAGGTGTTCACCCCGGAAGAAGAAGAAGGCGCAGGCATCGGTGGAATGGGTGATGGCGCTGGTGGTCTCGCAGGCACTGGGTTGCCTGAAGACTTCACGCCAGAGCAGCTGAGCAACATGCAGACCGCAGCCGAAGGGATGCGCGGCGCATTCGAGAGCATGGTCAAACCTATCTCCAACGTGTTCTCCTCGATCGTCAAGGGCACGACCTCAGTCACTGACGGCTTAAAAGAGATCGGGACCATGATCCTCGACAAGGTGATCAGTTCGTTTGTCGAAATGGGTGTCAGCTATCTGGTCCAGCTGGCTCTGATGAAAGCGATGGAAATGGCTGGAATCGCAACCAGTATCGCAACGACTGTCGCTGCAGGCGCGACTATGGCGACCGCAATGGCTCCGGCTGCTGCAATGGCCTCGCTCGCGTCGTTTGGCGCAAACGCCATCCCAGCCGCCGCAGGTATTATCTCCACGACAGCTGTCGCCAAAGGAATGGCCCTCGGTCAGGCGCACGACGGAATCGACAACGTCCCCAACACCGGGACCTACCTGCTCGAGTCTGGTGAGCGTGTAGTCGACAAGCGCCTGAACAAAGACATGTCTCAATTTTTGGCAAACCAAAACAGCAGCACGAACAACGTCACGAACAACCCGACGCTCAATTTTAACGTAAATGGCGCAGACGCCGACAGCGTCGAGGAAATGCTGCGGAATAATCGCGGGCAATTCGAAGGCATGATTCGAGAAATATACAACGAATCTGCACAAAATTCCCCGTTCTAAACGAGGGGCCCTCCGGGGCCCCATACCCTAAATAAGGAGCACAGAATGCCTGCACCATTACTCCCAATCTATCCCGACCCGGTCTCCTTTAGAATCACATCCAAAGTGAAAACCCTCAAATCGGAGTCACTGTCAGGAAAGATCCTCACACGCAAAATCGGAGGCCAGCGATTCGAGGCGACGCTGGTTTATCCACCAATGAACCGGACGCAGTTTGCGCCGATTCACGCATTTTTAATGGAGCAAGCCGGGATGTCCGGGTTGTTTTATATCAAGATCCCAGTATTTGGCACGGCTGCCGGTGGTGTCGGTGAGTATTACACCTATGACACACACACCAAAGTCTACATGTGCGCGAGTGATGGCGGTGACTATCCACCAAAGCTGGTGGCAGGTGGCACAGCTGAGATCGACCCGGTCTATATGCGGGTGAGTTTAAAAAGCGACATCCAGTCCATCGAATATGGCCGGGACGGTCTGGTCCGATTTGAGGTTGATGTGATGGAGCGGCTCTGATGCAGACATTCTCGACAGCGTTTCTCAACGCGCTCAATGCCGACCATTTTGAATACGCATTTCTGGTAGACCTGCCAGTCGGTCAGCACTACACCAACCACGGCTATGACCTGACCGTCGGCACTTCCACCTACCTCTCGAATGGATTGCTGGTCAAATTTGCAAACATCGACCAGACCCAAGAGCTCAACCTCGCAACGTACAGCCTCGAGCTGAGCAACGTCACGAACACTCTGGCCAAGACCTACGCAGCAGGAAACTATCGAGGACTGAGCGCAGTCATCAAGCTGGCCATTTTGGTTGATGGTGTCATTCAGGGTGAGCCGGTTATTTTATACAAAGGCACTCTGGACAGCTTCAGCGTCCGCGAGAACGGTAGTTCTTCTAATCTAACAATCAAACTGACGAGCCACTGGGCGAGCTTCAATCAAATGTCCGGGCGCTACAGCTCAGACAGGTTGCAGCAGGATCTTCATGCTGGCGACCGTTTTTTTAAATACGCCCACGACGAAATGAGCAATATCGGCTGGGGTAAAAAATAAGGAATCACCATGATCATTGGATGGGTAATTGCGGCAGTAGTCGCCGTCGTCGTCGGTGCTGCTGCGATGATGAAGAAAATGCAGCAAAAGATGCAGGGAAAGCAGGGCGGGATGATGATCTCCAAGGAGGGCGGGTCGAATCCAATCAAGATGGTCTATGGCAAACGTCGCATTGGCACGGACAATGCGTGGAAGGGCGTCAATAATCTGACTTTAAAAACGTCATCGGGATGGGATTCCGCATATATAAGCAGCCGTGAATCTCAACTAGGAAACACGGACAAAAAAAATGTGATGCTTCACCGTCTGGACGTCTGGTGTCAGGGCCCTATTCACTCAATTGGCAACTATAAAATCGACGGAGACAAAACCAGCCACACTCGATTTGCAAATGGAAAGGCGTGGGCCCGTATCCTCACAAAGCACGGGAACCCTAATCAAACAATGTTCTCGGCTATGTCGTCGGGTATTTACGCGATTGACTCATCAATGAAAGGCGAGGGGCTGGCATGGAGCTGGTCGCGATTTTACTATCACCCGGGAGAGCCTGAGTTCCAAGGCGAGCCAAATATCACCGCCGAGGTTCATGGCCTCAAGGTCTGGGACCCGCGCACGAACCCCAACGATCAGACGGTCAAGTCATGGTCAGACAACCCTGCGCTGTGTTTACTCGACTATTTACTTGCCGACTATGGCAGAGCTCTCAACATTGCTGACGTTGAAATTCAAACATTTATAAACGCCGCAAATTCCTGTGATTCGACGGTCACACTCCCAGCTGACCCCACCGCCACAGAGGGGCAAACGATTTATGTGGCGATTTTGGGCCAGATGGTCGAAATCCCAGCGGGTGGACTGTTTCCGGATTATAGGGTCGGGCAGCCATCGGGCAATCGTAAACGCTACACCACAAACCTCGTCCTCGAATCCGACAACTCAACGATCGACAACTGCGCTGAGATACTCAAGACCATGAAGGGCTCCCTTCCTTTCGTCAATGGTAAATATAAGTTGCTGATGGAGGAGGAGGGCACCTCGGTGATGACGTTCAACGATGACAACATCCTCGGAGGTGTCAATCTCGGATGGGCTGATCGCTCGAAAAGGACAAACCGGGTGACTTTAAAGTTCCCGAACGAAAACAAAGGGTATCAGGACGACACTGTCAGCTGGCCACCAGCACATAGTCTCCTGCATGAAGCCTACAAGGCCTACGACAACAATGAGGATCTACACTCGGAGTTTGAGCTGATAGGTGTCACCGACTTTTATCAAGCGCGTGACATGGCTGAGTTTGCAGTCCGCGAATCTCGGTCTCAGGAATATGTCACCTTTAAAACACAGCCACAGGCAATGGCTTTGGAATGCGGTGATGTCATAACAGTCTCTAACGATGCTCTGGATATTGTCAGCAAACTCTATCGGGTCCGCGAGACCTCGATGAATGCTGACCTCACTGTCACAGTGAAGGCGCAGATCTATGACCCGACGATCTATCCGTGGAGTGTGGGCGACGAGGCCGCTGAGGCCGTGACCCTGAACATGACTCCCAGCCTGTTCGATCAGCCTGCTGTGATGCAAAACGTCACCGCATCGACAGCTACTCTGCTAAACGATGACGGGACGGCTCTCACGGAAGCGACTGTGACATGGGATGAAATTGAGACCGGAACCTCCGAGATCGATTACGTTGAAATCGGCTACAAATTAAACGCCGAGACTGTCTATGTCTGGGCACTTGTTCCAGCGGAATCACTGTCGCATACAATCACCGGGCTGCAGGATGTGCAGCTGTATAACATAGCAGCACGCTATCGCAACACGGTGGGCAAGTTCTCGGATGTCGTGGTGGTCAATATTGGCACGCTAACAGCCGGGACGAATCTCGACGCCGCAGCAGTGGCCGCTCAAGCAGCAGCAGACGCAGCCGCTGTTGTTGCTGCTCAGGCTGTAACTGATGCAGCTGCTGCCGCTGCCGCTGTCTCCAATATAGACTTCACGCCTTATTTGGTCAGCAGTGATGTGACAGATTTCATCACTCAAGCCGAAGCGGACGCCTCTCAGACCGCTGCTCAGACCTATGCGGATGGCCTGACGGCAAACCTTCAAACGGCTGCGCAAGTATCAGCAGCAATCGCTGCCGACACAACTTTGATAAATGGCGCACGCATAACCACCGGGACCATCAACGCCGCTCGAATAAGTCTTTCAGGTAAGAATATTTCGGACCTGAACAACAACAGTGGATTTGCTACTGGGACTGAGGTGTCGGATGCCGTCGCTGCAATTGACCTGTCGGGATACGTCGCGAACGGCGACCTGTCTGGCTATATAACAACGGCGCAGGGAGTTGCTCTGCAGTCCGCTGCTGAGGTCTATGCGGATGGCCTGACGGCAAACCTTCAAACAGCTGCACAAGTATCATCAGCAATCGCTGCCGACACAACTTTGATAAACGGCGCACGCATAACCACCGGGACCATCAACGCCGCTCGAATAAGCATCTCGGGTAAGAACGCCTCAGATCTTAACAACGATGCGTTTGCTGTCCCGGCTGATATTGCTGATCTGGCCTCGTCCTCTGATGTCACAGCAGCACAAGCAGCGGCCCAGACATACGCCGACGGACTAACTGTCGGCCTTCAAACGGCTGCGCAAGTATCAGCAGCACTCGCTGCCGACACAACTTTGATAAATGGCGCACGCATAACCACCGGGACCATCAACGCTGCTCGAATAAGTCTTTCAGGTAAGAATATTTCGGACCTGAACAACAACAGTGGCTACGCTCTGACCAGTCAGATCCCCAACGTGTCAAATCTACAAACTGCGGCACAGGTGGCTGCCGCCATAGCCTCCGACACAACGACGATCAACGGTTCGCGGATTGTAACTGGATCGCTGAGCGCCGGGAAAATCTCGGGCGGTACGCTAGACTTCACAAATGTGGAAGCCGATAATTTGTATGTGAGCTCGATACGCGGTGACGTGAACACACTGATCCCCTTTAAAAAGCAAACAACACAAACAATCCCCTACCTAACTGCGGGCACGAGTTTCACAATTTTTGAAGGAACGATTCCGGCGTCGGGCAGCGCGGACATATTGCGGAAGCCATATTTCTCGGCGACGGGCTGGGGCGTGTTTGAGAATGATGACGTGTACAAACTCGAGCTGTTTATGCGGGTCAATGACCCCACGCCATCATCTACAAACACAGGCGTAATTTCGGACCCCCTCATCTTTAGTGCCAATAGTTGGTTTGGAGTAAGTGCGTCAATCAAAGTCCCCGGGCAGGTTTCCCTTTCAACCGGGACAGTGCTACAGGACTCGGTCAGCTCAAGTGGCAGCAATCCAAGAACGCTGGGCTCGGTTTGGTATGTCGTTTACACCGCAAGTACGAACACAACGACTATCTCGTACTTTGCAGACAGCAACGGTGTTGGTCCAATCCTAAGCACGGCGGGTCGCTACGCAATCACGCCGCCATCGGCCTCCGGGTATGCGCTAGTAAATGAGTTCTTTTTCCGGTCGCCATTCGACTATGACCCCTATCAGTTCGCTTTAAACGGGGCGCTAAATGACGCAACCCAATACTCGGTGGACTGTCAGGTGAAGGTTCGACTATTCAATCAAGTCGGCAGCGGATTGATACCCAACTCCCAACCGAGTCAAGACTGGTCTCTCGACCGGATTTATAACGTGTCAGGAATCTTAATGGCTCTGAGGTAATTATGAACTTATTTGTAAAGTACGACCACGACGCCGAACGGGTGACACTAGGCCCCCAGTCAGGAATGTCTGGGGAGCCTGACTGGCTGCCTTATATTGGCGAAAACCCTGCGATGGCGCCAACCGACATGGATGGCGATCGCTACATCGAGGAGCTGGGTGCTGTTGTCCGGGTTTCAGTAGGGGCCCTGCCTGAGCCAACATATCAGCAGCAGCGCGTCCGGGCATACCCCAACATCGGGGACCAGCTCGACCTCCTTTTTCACGACATATCAACCGGGAACCTCAGCACCGATGGTGGCTTGTATCAAGCACTTCTCGCTGTGAAAACTCAATTCCCAAAGGAATAGTATGCAATATAAAAACCAAGCTCTCGAGCTGCTCCAAGAGCACGAAGGGTTCAGGCAGTTTCCGTATCTCGACAGTCTAGGAATCCAAACCATTGGCTATGGCCGAAACCTTGAATCTCGAGGGATTTCGGAGCCAGAGGCGTCCTACCTGCTCAGCAATGACATCGCTGAGGCCGAGGAGATGCTGCACAGTTATCCGTATTATTGGAACCTAAGCGGCGAGAGAAAGGCGGTGTTAATCGACATGATGGTGAACATGGGACCGACCCGGCTCGCTGGATTTAAGAAGATGCACGCAGCTCTGGAGGCCCGCAACTATGAACTCGCAGCCCTTGAAATGATGGACTCGAAATGGTCCACGCAAGTTGGACAGAGAGCTCTCACCCTGTCGGGCGTCATGCACGACAACAAAATATAAGGAACTGAATATGTGGGGAATTGCACTCAAAGCTGTGACATCCCTCGGATCGGATTGGCTGTCGAACCGTAAGGCCAAAAGCGAGGCAAAGTTGACCAAGGATCTGGCAATCATATCGGGTGAGCGTGCGGCAGATGTTGCCAGCGCGTCTGATATGGCAACCAGTTTGAAGGATGAATTCCTCACATTGGTTTTGACCGCGCCGCTGGTTGTTGTGTTTTATGCAGCAGTATGGGGCGACCCGGAAATGATCAATCAGGTGAACCTCGCGTTTGAGGTTATGAGTTCGCTGCCTGAATGGTATCAATTTTGCTTCATGGGATGTGTGGCTGCAACATTTGGCCTCAGATCCGTTAAGGCTCTGGGCCCTAAATCTTAACCTTTAAAGTGGCTGAATTATGAGCGATCACTACACCTCGCTGGTGGAGAAAATTGAGAAGCAGAACGCCTATCAATTACGCGATAAACTCGAGGCCCATTATCAACTCCGTGACGCTGCCGCCGCCATCGCTTCGCGTCAGAAATCGCATGAAAAACTTTTGAAATTAATCATCGCGCTGCAAATAGCATCGGCAGGCTACATGCACGGAGATTCGCTGGCTTCATTTATAAAAATATTGTTTTAAGATTAACCCTCGAAAGAGGGTTTTTTTTTACGATTCGTCGATGAGAAGCTCAGTCATCGTCACGGCTGTTTTACCCCATAGCCCGACGTAGGTCACTGGGTCATAGTAGGACATCAGTTTCTTTATAAAAAGGTCCTGATGGCAGCCCATTAGTTTAGCATAGCCGACAAAATGGTCGGGCGGGATGCGCGCTGAACCTGCTTCGATTTGGGCGATCATCGTATAATATGCTAGGTCTAGTGATTCTGCGACATCACGCTGGGTGAGGCCGCGATGGTTCCGCAGCTGTTTCAGGAAGAGGCCACCTTCCTTTCGGAGGACAAGTGATGCTGGTGTTCGTGACCCTTGTTTGTTCATGATCCTTGTTTGTTCATGGTTTATCCCCCCATGTTTAGACCAAAAAAAGTTTGAATCTACCGTGTGCGACACTAGCGTCTTTGCAACAAAAAGTCACGCATATTTACATTCATAGGGCTTATAGTCACTATTGATTCCGCGTGGTCATAATCACAGGCGGCTTTCAAAAAATATGGTTTACTACAAATCTAAAGACACCATGAGTGACACTAATTTGATTCAACTAATGCTTGACCTTGAAAAACAGGCAACAACGCACAACCTGAGCGTATTTGCCATCCGTAGATTTGGACCTGTATATGTTACGGTTACGCAGCAGCTACACGCTGAGCGTTCGGGCTGGTCGGTCGATTTTGAGGAGCCTACTGTGGCGTCTGTTTATTGCCTTGCTGAGCACTTAGCAGCTAAGCCAAAGACCAACAAGACTGTCTACAAGACTGTCTACAATAAGGTTTAACCGGACAGCGTGGCTTGCCCTAAGTCGTTGATTTATCGCGTTTAAATTGGTCGACCGGAAAGTGGTCGGGAATGAGGGACCCTCAACAAAATTGACCTGAACCCCGCAAACCCACTACACACTGGCCTTTCTATAGCTTGCAACTGTCTACAAAACTGTCTACACTCATTCGAAACCTCATCGGAGATCTCGAATGCGCGCATCATACATAAAGCAGCGACACAATGTCTACTGGTTCCAACGTAGGCCCCCAAAAAAGCTGCACGACCAGCTCGGCAGTAAGACAATCAGCATCAACCTGCACACCTCCGATCTATCCGTCGCCATAAACAAACGCGACCTAATTCTCGGAGAATGGGCTGCACTATCCTCAACAAATAGATCGCCGGATATTTACGCCAAAAAACTCGCAGAGCTAAATGGTCAGGATCTGGCAGAGAGTCATGAGTATGTTCCAGAACCTGTGGTCGACGCCCTGTCACTCAGTGGGGCCCAAACGCAGGACGAGGCCGTCGATGCCCTGCGTGGTTTCAGTGCTGCCGACCGGGCTGCTTTTTGGGCGTGGCGGGCGGCCACCAAGTCTGAGACGCCTCCCGAGGAGTATGCCTACTCGATACGGGACGCACTGGCTGCAGTGATACCGCACAAGCGCGGAACGATCACCGACCTCCACCTCGACAAGTACACCGTCGCCGTCGACCTGTTTATGGGTCCGGGTGTCGATGGCTCTCTCGAGGCAATCCGGAAGGGCGCAGTCGTTCGCTGGATCGACACACTGACCCAAAGCAACAGCACGAAAAACACATACCTGAGCTGTCTCGGTTCTGTCTACGAGTACGCGCAGGACCGGGAGCTCATCAACGACCAGCTGGTGAATCCCTTCAAAGGAATCAAGCTCGGCAAGAAAGACACCAAGAGCTACAAGATGATGCCGCACGAGACGCTCAGGTCCATTCTGAGCCTATTAAAACCCAAAGATCACCTTCCAGCCGTCCTCGCTATAAACACCGGGATGCGCCTGTCTGAGGTGTTCAACGCGCAGCTGCAGATCCACGAGGGAATCCACTGTCTGGTCCTCGAGGAAAGCGCGAGCTATAAAGGAGCGAAGACCGAAGCCGGGAATCGAATGGTCCCAATACCCGACCACCTACTCGCCGACGTCCTCGAGCAGCAGCCCGGATGGTCCGAGCACGGGGCCTATTCAAAACGATTCGGCAAAGCGAAGGCCAAAGTCATCAACTGTCGACAGACTGTGTTCCATTCCCTGCGGGTCAGCTTTATCACCGAGGCTCAGCGAGCTGGATACACTGAGCAGCAGGTTGCGTGGCTGGTTGGCCATGAGGCCGGGAAGGGCGACGCGATGACCGGGAAGCTATATTTCAAAGGCTACAGGCTGCAGCTCATGAAAGAGATCATCGAGGGCGCTGCCACTTTTAAGTCCACATAAATGTCGACAAAGTACATTTTAATGTACATATAAATGTAAACCCTGAGATCAAATGGCCTCGGGGTTTTTTTTGGTTTACCTAAAATAAATTATCAAAAAGCGCAACCCACAAACCGAAAAAAAACATATAGTTTTATAAGTAAATACACCTTTCCCGCCTTGACAAAAAATAAACAACCTCTACTCCCTAAATAACGATATTCCTGCGTATCTTTATATTCAGTGACTTGCTATAACCTGCGCCGAATCAAACATTCCGCCGAGTAATTTACTGGGCGGTCCGTTTTTTGAACCTCAAAGAAACCAAAAGGATCTACACCATGAACCAGAAAGCGATTACCAATGAAATGAAAGAAAAGCAAATTCGCTGGGAAAACCATCAAGTCGAGGAGGGCGTCGCCAAGTACCAGAAAGCAATGGTCGAGAAGTCCATGAACGGCACGACAGGTGGCCAGCGTTTAATCAGCAACGCATTGCCTCAGACCATCGCGGCAATCAATGAGGCCTATCTCGAGGTTGACGATTTAATGTTCAACAACACTCACGGTGGTGGGGTTGATAATTGGGTGTATATGATCGGACTGGTTTCGGCTGAGCAGACCGCTGTCATCGCTTTGAATAAAGCCTTTGCATTTTGCTCCGAGGGTTCCTCGGATACCGTCTCAGGATTATCACGCAAACAGACCTCGCTACTGACTCGCAAGGCCGGGCTCAACCGATTGGCCAAAAGCATCGGGCAAGCTCTGCGCCAGCAGCTAAAATTTGAAAACTGGAAAGCAAAGTCCAAAGCGGAATCCATTGGCGTGCTCAACGGTAAAGGTGAGCAAGTCAAAAAGTCATACGCCGAGCTTTTGATTGCTAGAGCGAAGGGTCAGATCAACAACCGCAAGCTCACCCGCTGGGAAAAGAAATTTGACAACTACGCCAATATTGACTGGGGGACAGACGTCGTGAAAATTGGCTTCAAGATAATCGACATCCTCGTCGCAGCCAACCCGGGCCTGTTTAATTATGAAACGAAAAGAGAGCTCGGGAAAACGCAGAGATTTTTCTATTTGACTGAGGAGGCGTGGTCGGAGTACCAGAGTTGTGAAGATTTTGCAGAGCTGCAGAGCCCCTACATGCTGCCGACCTTAATCGCTCCGGTCCCGTATGGATACGTCGACGGAAAGGTTCGGGGAGGCTATCACCATATCGAGTCGCCACTATTCAGCAACCACCAAATGCAACACACCTCAGCTGACAAAACAGCGGCGTCGGAGCGATTCCTGAGCGCCGTCAATAATGTGCAGGCGACGATGTGGAAAATCAACCCATTCATTTTGATGGTTGTCGATATGCTCTACGGGACCGGAGCTGAGGTCGGTGGTGTCACGCAGGCCTGTCATCAGGTCACCCCGGCGCTAAACTCTGACGCCTACGCGGCACTGAATAAAACTGAGCGCAGCGCCTACCATGCGAAACGCAAAGACGCCATCGAGAAGATTGCCAGCGCCCGGGGAAAGCATGGGGCATTCCGTCGAAAAATAGAGATCGCTCACAAAATGGCGCAGCACCCAGAGTTCGCGTTTCCACATTTTGCAGATTTTCGCGGTCGCTTATACCCATACCCCAAAGAGCTCACGCCCCAAGGTGATCAGGTTGCAAAGTCTTTGCTCATGTTTGCTGAAGGAAAACCACTCGGGACCTCGGGCCTCAAGTGGCTCAAGATTCACGCAGCCAATTGCTATGGCAAGGACAAGGAGAGTCTCATCAATCGGGAGCTGTGGGCAACCTTCAACCTCGACCTGATGATCCGGGCGGCCTCGGACCCGCTAACAAACGACGAGTGGACAGACGCCGCCGAGCCCCTGCTGTTTCTCGCCGCTGCCAAAGAGCTCGCCCGAGCTCATGAATCCGGGGACCCGACGACGTTCGTTTCACACATCCCGGTCGCCATCGATGGCACGACCAACGGAATGCAGATTCTGAGTATGTTGGGCAAAGATCAGGTCGGCGCTGAGGCGACCAATTGCACGGCCAAGGACGAGCGTTTTGACCTGTATGCGACGGTTGCTGCTTCGGTCCTGTCGATCCTATCACGCGAGGCTGGAGGGTCTGAAATCGCCGCAGAGTGGCTCAGAAGGCTACAGGATAACCCGGGCAAAAGTCGTGGACTGGTCAAACGTGCAGTGATGTGTGTCCCCTATGGTGTGACACCTCGGGGCATTGCTGAGCAGCTGGTCGGCGATAAGCACTGCAACGACTTTGAGTGCGCGAGCAGGGCTGATGCGAGCGTCTACATGACCGACTGCATCCTCGAGGCGATGACGTCGGTGAACGGTAAGGCCGTCGAAATAATGAGCTACTTCCAAAAGGTGAGCGGCATCATTGCCAAGGCTGAGCTGCCACTTTCATGGACCACCCCGATGGGGCTGCGCGTGACTCAGGCCTATAACAAGACGTCGAAACGCGAGATCAAGACGGTCCTCGGCGACGTCATCCTGCACATGGAGGACAAGAAGCTCGGGCTGGATGCGCGTCGGCAGGCTCAATCGAGTGCGCCGAACATAATCCACAGCTTTGACGGGGCGCTGCTGCAGCTGACTGTCGAGAAGATGGCCGAGCAGGGGCACACGGATTTCGCGATGATTCACGACAGCTATGGAATGCACGCCAGCGCGATCGAGGACCTCAATGCAGCCCTGAGACTCTCAGCTCTGGAGATCTTTCAGGAGGACCAGATCCAAGCATTCCACGAGCAAATGGTTGAGCTGAGCGGTCTGGACCTTCCAGAGCCACCAGCGCGTGGTGAGTACCGGATCGAGGAGATCGAAAAGGCCCCCTATTTTTTTAGTTAATAAGTACAGTAACTTAATAATGCAAAGTTGTTGACAGGTCGCTGGGTGTGTGTTTTTATACTCGCACATTCAGTGACTTACTAACTACCAAAAAGGCCTACACAATGTTGAACATTTACCAAATCGTAATCCTCGAAAACGAAATCGATCCGCGCAACGCATGGGAATCTCCCAAATTTGTCGCGCAGCAGGAGACCTCGGTATTCGGCGTCGATCGTTTTGAAGACAAGCACGAGCAGTTCTACAAAAAGGTTTGCGAGACCACTTTCACCGAACTTGAACAGGCCTTTCACGGGATGAACATGTGGACAGATGAGAGCGAGGCAAAAATCACTCGACTGCGTCCCCTGCACTCACTATCTGTCGGCGACATCGTCCACAACACGGCCACTGGCACAGCTTACATGTGCGGCCGAACTGGATGGGGTCAGCTGTCAGCCTGTCAAACTGCACGCATTACGGGAGCAGCAGCATGAAGATCAAAATCGAAACGACTGTCAATGTGGACCCGGAGATTATCCGGGCCTATCAGGCCGAGCTGGGCTGCAGCGATGAAACGATCAGGGAGTTTGTGCGCAGCTGGATAATCTCAGGCGGCGTCGGGTCTCTCGAGCAGTCTCTGATGAATAACGGATTCGACCACACAGCTGTGGAGGTTGTCGCTTGAAGTTCACAATCTATGAACAAGCCAACAGAAGACCAGCCAGAAGCAAGAAAACAGCCGGAGGCTACAAAATGGGCCCGGATGAAATACGGACCGCACTCTGCAAATGCAGCAACCGCCAAGGTGATTGGATCACTGGCTGTCGATCCTGCGGTCGCCGCATTGAAGCATAAGGATAAAAAATGAAAACCCAAACCAACTCCCCGGGGATTCCCCGGGTCATCCTCGGCCTGCTACTCGCGGGCCTTTATTTGTGGGCCAGCGAAATGGCCTTTCACGATTGCATCACTTTGGGAGTTTGCTAATGCACGGACAAAACCACGGCGGGAAGGGTTCCGCACAACGTATCTCGAATCAAGAACGATTCAACAATAATTTTGACGCTATATTCGGAAAGAAAAAAGAAACCCAGCCAGAGGGTCATTGTGCCCGCTGTGACGCCTCCCGATATGAGGGTGAGTTCTATGTCAGAGAGGAGCGGGAAAGCTATGACATGGGAGATCAGACTGTCTGGGAGACCTATGAGTTCAAGTGCTGCCATGTCTGTGATGAGGAGCTCGACCCTAATGAATAAGATGACCGAGGCGCTGTTGGAGCTCGCCAGAGAGCTCAGGGACGTCGATGCGCAGCTGGACCTGCTGACCATCCGCAGCATCGAAGGGCAGGGCAGAGACATTGCAGCTCAGTCTGCTCACCGGGATCTGGTCCGGGACCGTATGTTCCGACAGGCTGGTGAGTCGGGTGTGGATTTGCTACCTGTAAGGGCTTTTTTTTATTCCTAAATACAGTGACTTTATATTGCAAAGTTGTTGACAGGTCCCCCGGTATCATTATAATAGGGGCCATACTACAGTGACTTACTAACCCGGAGAGACATTATGAAAAGCAATTTTTTATCAGAGTTTGAAATCCAGCAAATGGCAGAGGCTGCGCTGACGTCTTACGAATTCAGCTGCTGCTGGAAGCGCGCCTTTCAGGAAGCCGCTGAGTTTGCAGCCGACGAGCTGGGTGTCAACGCCACTCGCGCACAAGCAGCAACCGCAGTGCGCATCGCGCAGACCGGGTGGGAAGGCATCCGCAACTGTGTCCAAGCTGTTCAATACCGCAACGCATAAAACCATCAGGCCCTCCGGGGCCATTAGGAGACAACCATGACACACTCAGAAGCACGCGCAGAAAAACTGACCAAAGACCACGCCGCGATCCGTCGACAGGCCGCAGAGAACCGCAAGGGGATCGAGCGCCTGCAGCACGCCAAAAAGGTCCGGGCAGATCCAAGAACCTCCGGCATTTTTTGCGCTTTAAATATACAGTAACTTTGCATTATAAAGTTGTTGACAGGTCCTGGGATTTGCCTATAATACGGGCCATACTACAGTGACTTACTAACCCGGAGAGACAAAATGAGCAACTACCAAGCAGCTATCAGCAAAGACTCAGAAGGCAGCTTTTATGCGCTAGTCGTTCGAATCGAGAGCGACGGCTACAAAGTGGTCTGCTACGGCTACAAGGGCCGCCACTTTAAAACTGAGGCTGCTGCGATCCGCTCAACCTCCAACTACATCGCAAAATGCTAATCAACCAAACGGCCCTCCGGGGCCATCAGGAGACAACCATGCTACAGATCGACGACGAATTAAATGTATACCGCAACCAGCTGGACCGTGAGGCCATCGTTCTCGCTGTCTGGAAGCACAAGGCCCTCATCGAGTACACCATGCCCAATGGCACCAGCGCCCTCAATATCATCGCCAGCGACGACGTCCACGGCGAGGGCGATTACAGATCAGTCAGCTACTACGGCCTGACGCTGCGCTGGTTGAAGATTTTGGTCGAGCAGTCTGTGGCGTGGGAAGGGCGTCCACAAAAAGGCAATCCGTGCCCCACACCTTTGGATGCTTTGAGCATCAAGGTCGGTGCAGCATGAGCGTCCATGAACTACGCGAGGAGATGGTCCGATCGTTCTCAGATTTGGAGCTCCGGGACATGCTCGCTGACCTGATGCCTGATACCCCAATGCACGCTGCGTGCCTCACAGAGGCCCTGCGTCGCTGTAACTAATTAACCCCTAGCAATCCCCCTTTGGCCCCTCGTGGGCCTTTTTTTTGCCTGTCTGAAACCCAGCCAGACTGCGGCCTGCAGCAATCGGTCACAAAACCCCGCCCTATAGAGGACCCCCCAGTCTCTAAGTCATTAAGACGCACCCGATGTGTCAAGGAGTAATCATGAACAAACCAAGCAGCCCCCGAATGATAGACATGACAAATGCAGAGATCGACAGGAAGGCGAAGATCAGCACGGTTGATGAATATGTGAGCTCGTTGTCTAGGCCCAGAGCTGGACCCTATTGGGTCAGACCCGATGGGACCATCGAGATGGAGAAGCAATGAAGAAGTCGACGACGTCAGACCTGAGCTGGATACCTCCAGCCTTTGTGCTGCTGATGCTACTAAAGGCCCTGTTCTTTTAGTCACCTCCATCGACTACTACCACCAAACCAAACCAAGGAGACAACTATCGTCACTATTAATGAGAAGGACTACGAGCTCGAGGACCTAGAACCTGAAGTTCAGTTTCTTATAGCCAGAGCCGACGACCTGACTGCGGAATTCCGGGCGTGCGAAATGAGGCTCAAAGAGATCAGCGCACTGCTCGACATCTATCAAAACACAGTCACCGAGCTCGTCGAAAAAGGTCCGTCCAAGGACTAACCAAACCGCAACAACCCCCAACTCAAAACCAACCACTCAGACACCATTGAGGAGATTCTCTATGTCTACCAAAAAATCACTGTACGTCAATTTCGCCACCACTGTCGGCACAGCTCACTTCGCATGGCTCAACAAGCCAGACACCGGGTCGGAATACTCCGACGGCAAATACAAGGTGACCGTCGCCTTTCAAAAGGACGACCCAATGGTCGCCACGCTGAAGGCCACCATTAAAGACGCCGCGCAGCGTGAATTCGGCGACAAGATCCCCCCAGGATTTCACAACCCGTTGAAAGACGGCGACGAATCCGGGAAAGAGCAATATCTCGGAATGGTCTACATGACCATGAAGTCAGTCCGGCAGCCCAGCATGGTCGACGCTAAGAACCAACCGCTCCCCGAGAACGTCATCATCATGGGCGGCGACACCATTCGGGTGGCAGGTGCTGCCAAGGCGTACAACGGAGCCCAGAAAGGTGTCAGCTTCTACCTCGACATGGTCAAGCTGATCGCGAAGAACAACGCAGGCGGGAATGGTCCCGGCAACGCGGCCTCGGTATTTGGCGAGGACGAAGGTTTCACCGCCGACGACGAGCCTGCAGCCCTCGAGGCCGAAGTCTCCAACGGCAGCCCGATCGACATCGACGACCTATAGGTCCGGGATGTCTCAGGCTGTCAAAACAGCAGTCGCCACAATGTTGAAAGCGATGCGAAGACAGTCGGACGATGTTCGATATTTCGCAATCCCGGTGGAGCCCCGGCCAGCGTCAAGGCCGAGGGTCACCAAGTGGGGAACCTATTTCGGGAAACCTTACACCGAGTTCCGTCAACTGGCGCAACCCTACGCAAACGCCTACCACGCGAGGCCACCCATCACGGGACCTGTCGCCATCCTGATCGAGACCGTCTGCACAAAACCCAAAAGCGGGAAGCTAAAACACCCCCGGGGAGATGTGGACAACTACGTCAAGGGCGTCATGGACGTCATGACCAAGTCGGGAACATTTTGGAATGACGACGTGCAGGTGGTCAGCCTCCACGCATTCAAACGCTATTGCGACCCCCTAACCAGTGAGGCCCCCGGGTCTCATGTCTATCTATACGAGGTCACAGAGAAACATTGAACAATCAAGATCACAGAGCTCCGAAACAAATAAGAGCGGGCGCCTACATGTTGGCGCTCAGCACTTTAATAATCATGAGCTCGACCTTTCACCAACTTATTTGAACCAAAAAGGATTCCATCATGACACCACAAGATTCAAGCCTCGAGAACCACCTCCGTCGAATCGGCTCAATCACCGCAGTCGAAGCGGCGACCCTTTACAAGGTCAGATCGATCACCAGCAACATCCACAGACTGCGTCGCGCAGGTCTGGAGATCGTGACGGATTTCAAGCGAGACATCACGGGGCAGAAATACGCCCGGTATTTATTCAAAGGAGACAACGATGCTGGACTTCACTCATAGGCTGCGCCGGATTCTGGGCAGCCTGATCATGGGATTTGGAATTGTGGTCCTACTGATCGGCACCGCTGTTTTGTATGTCGGCGCATGGTTTGCAGGCTCACCGTTCAAAGTGGCGGTCGAGGACCTGTCGACTGAGGACCTCAAAAAATACTATCGCGAGCAAATGGAGCGCGACAAGGAGGGCCCGTGACTGAGTCGCTATTTAATCAAAGTTGCGAGGTCGAGGATCTCGCTATTGATTATGTCAATTTCATCAAGCACCTCGAGGAGCTGAAGAACCCCGAGCGTCCAACGCTCCGGGAGTTTGCTATTTGGCGTAATCAGGAATTTGAAGCTCGCGACGAGTTCACAAACCCGATCCCCTCGGTCCACTAAGTAAACACCGCGAACCCTCTCAGGGCTCCAAGCCCTTGGAGGGCTTCCCCATGTCTGACGCAAAACCGATCAGCTATGTCTACTGCATCACCAACCGAATCAATCACAAATTTTATGTCGGCAGCCATTGCGGCAGTGACCCTCACTATTTTGGTTCGGGAACTGGCCTTAAAAGGGCGATCAAAAAATATGGTCGCCACAACTTTTTCAAAGAAATTCTGCACCACTGCGCCGACCACCAGATGGAAGAGGAGCGGCTACTGCTGGCCCTCGATGCTGCCAGAAATCCGCAAATGTACAACCTGATCACCAGCGCACACGGCGGCACAGCCGGGCTCATTCACACCGAGGAGAGAAAACGACTGATGAGCGCAAAGCACAGCGGCGAGAACAATCCCAATTTCGGGCGAAAGAGATCCGCAGCCTGCAGAAAAAAGACCTCAGACGCTCAACACCGACGCTGGGCCAAATATCGAAACCAACAAGCAAACCGCCAAAACTAAGGAGGCACCAATGGAGACACCAACCGAATCACTATTCATCGAGCACAGCAGCTGCAGCTCATGCAACTCATCGGACGCGAACGCAATTTACTCAGACCACTCATTCTGTTTCGCGTGCGAGAAGCACGTCAATCTCACCGATTCGGGTGAGCCGATTACACCGATCCAAACGGCTCAAAACACGACGTCGTCGGGCGTCAACTTTATCAAAGGGGACTATCAGGCGCTAAGAAAGCGGGGCATCTCCGAGCAGACCTGTCGGGCCCTCGGGTATTCCGTCGGCGAGTATCAGGGCAAGCCGTGCCACATCGCCCCCATAACTGACAGCAAGGGTCGACTGGTTGCCCAGAAGCTCAGGCTGCCGGGCAAGGACTTCAGGGTCCTCGGCGACCTCAAGGCTGGCGGTCTGGTATTCCAGAACAAATGCAAATCATCCGGGAAGCGGCTGGTCATCACCGAGGGCGAGATCGATGCCCTCAGTTATGCAACGGTCGCCCCGGACTGGCCTGTCGTCAGCCTGCCAAATGGCTGCGCTGGTGGCGTCAAGGCCGTCAAGAAGTCCCTCGAGTTCTGTGAGGGATTCGACGAGGTTGTCCTGCTGCTGGATTCGGATGAGCCCGGGCGTGCTGCAGCCTTGGAAATCGCTGCGCTGCTGTCACCCGGCAAGTGCAAGATCGCCGAGCTGCCACTCAAGGACGCCAACGAGATGCTGGTGGCTGGGAGGGTCTCGGACCTGAAGCACGCGGTGTACAACGCCAAGCTATTCAGTCCCGAGGGCATCGTCCAAGGGCATGAGCTCACGGTCGCTGAGCTGCAGGCTGTCACTCCCAAAGGTTGCTCGATTCCATTCCCGCAGCTGCAGTCAATGATCCGAGGACTGCGCAAGCGGGAGCTGGTAATGATCTGCGCCGGGTCAGGAATCGGGAAGTCTACATTCACCCGGGAGCTCGGTTATCACCTCGCAGTCGAGCACGGCCAGAAGGTTGGCTATGTGATGCTCGAGGAGAGTGTCGCCAAGACAGCGCAGGCAATGATCGCCATCGACAACAACGTGCCCCTCGGTGACCTGATGGAGGAGCCCACGATCCTGACGCAGGACCAGTGGGACACATCGTTTCAAAAGGTCGTCAAGCCCTCGGCGTTTTACGACAGCTTTGGATCGTCGGAGATCGACCCACTACTTTCGAAAGTTCGCTATCTCGCTGTCGGTCTGGGCTGTGATTTCGTCGTGCTCGATCACATGAGCATGGTCACGGCAGCGGGGCACGCAGACGAGCGCAAGAGCCTCGACGAATTAATGGTCAAGGCGCGCTCGCTTGTTGAGAACACCGGGATCGGTCTGATCGCCGTGTCACACATCAAGCGAGGCTCCGGGGACAAGTCATACAACGAAGGCGCACAGATTTCACTGACCAGTTTGAGAGGCTCCGCAGCTCTCGAGCAGCTGAGTGATGTCTGCATTGCTCTCGAGCGTGATCAGCAATCTGAGACGGAGGGTGACATCGCCCAGATCCGACTATTGAAGAACCGCCCATTCGGGCAAGTAGGACCAGCAGGCCACCTGATGTACGACGTCGCGACTGGCCGCATGAAACACCACGACAAGCAAGACGCACCACCCCAATCAGCCGACGGGTTCGACCCCTTCGACGACGTCCCCTTTTAAAACAAAAAACCAATGAGGAAATGCAGCAAATGACACAAATGTCCGAATATCAAAAATATATAGCCCTGAGCCGATACGCCCGATGGATACCTGAAGAGAATCGCAGGGAGTCGTGGGATGAGACCGTTGATCGCTACATGGAGAACGTGGTCGCTGGGAAAGTCGACCAAGCAACATTCGACGAGCTGCGCACTGCCATCGTCACACTGAATGTGATGCCATCGATGCGCGGCCTAATGACTGCAGGCGACGCAATGGACCGGGACAACACCTGCGCCTACAACTGCAGCTATTTGCCCATCGATGACCCGAAGTCATTCGACGAGGCGATGTTTATCCTGCTATGCGGGACGGGCGTCGGCTTCAGTGTCGAGCGTCAATATGTCTCAAAGCTGCCTGACGTGCCGGACGCTATGTTTGAAAGCCAGAGCACCATCGTGGTCCGAGATTCCAAAGAGGGCTGGGCCAAGGCCTACCGTCAATTGATCTCCCTGCTCTATGCAGGCGAGGTGCCCTTGTGGGACGTTTCGCAGGTTCGCCCGGCTGGCGCTAAGCTGAAGACATTCGGCGGCAGAGCGAGTGGCCCTGAGCCCCTCGAGGACCTGTTCCGATTCACCTGCGAGACATTCAAAGCAGCGGTCGGCACAAAGCTCACCTCGATCCAATGCCATGACATCATGTGCAAAATTGGTGAGGTTGTTGTCTGCGGTGGAGTGCGTCGTTCTGCGATGATCTCCCTGTCGAACCTCAGCGATGATCGTATGCGTCACGCCAAGTCGGGCCAGTGGTACAACACGGACCCGCAACGTGCTCTGGCAAACAACTCGGTCTGCTACACCGAAAAGCCAGACATGGAGACATTCCTGCGCGAATGGTCGGCACTGGTTGAGTCTAAGTCGGGAGAGCGTGGTCTATTCAGTCGCCCGGCATCTCAAAAGCAGGCAGCCAAGAATGGACGCAGGGACGCGAATCGAGACTTCGGGACCAACCCTTGCAGCGAGATAATCCTCAGACCTTACCAGTTCTGCAACCTCACCGAGGTCGTGGCACGCCCCGAGGACACCCGGGGGACTCTCGCCGAAAAGGTCAGGCTCGCAGCAATACTGGGCACCATCCAGTCGACGCTGGTTTATTTTCCATACCTCCGAAAGTGCTGGACCGACAACACCGCTGAGGAGCGGCTGCTCGGTGTGTCACTGACCGGGATCATGGACAACCGGGCGATCAGTCTCGGTGACAATGCTGAGTCTATTCTCGAGGAGCTCAAAGAGGTCGCCATTCTCACCAACAAGGTCTGGGCCTATGAGTTCGGGATTCCTGTTTCTGCGGCGATTACCGCCGTAAAACCGAGCGGCACTGTCAGCCAACTGGTCGACAGCTCATCAGGTATCCACACGCGGCATTCGGACTACTACATCCGGACCGTGCGTGGTGACAACAAGGACCCACTCACTCAGTTCCTCGCTGCCAGCGGTATCCCGAACGAGCCCTGCGCGATGGGTGGCACGACCACCGTGTTCAGTTTCCCCACCAAAGCACCGGAGGGAGCAGTCACGAGGGACGACGTCGATGCAATCAAACAGCTGGAGATCTGGCTGATGTATCAGCGCCACTGGTGTGAGCACAAACCCTCAGTGACCATCACGGTCCGCAACGACGAATGGATGAAGGTCGGCGCGTGGGTGTTTGAGCACTTCGATGAGATGTCAGGTGTGTCATTCCTGCCGCACTCTGATCACAGCTACAAACAAGCGCCATATCAAGAATGCACTCAGGAAGTCTATGAGACCGCACTGGCAATCATGCCGACAGGGATCGACTGGACCGGACTGCAAGAGTTCGAAATGGAAGACACCACGACCAGCAGCCAGACCCTCGCCTGTACGGGCAGCGTCTGCGAGATGGTCGACATCGGCAGCTAAACACTGAAGGGCCCTCCGGGGCCCTTTTTTACCATTACGAAACCGCCCAAAACTGGAGGCACCATGAAGACACTGATTTTTGATTTGGAGACAGACGGTTTTGTCGACACCATGACCACGATCTGGTCCTGCGGTATCGGCTGCCCTGTCACTGGAGAGGTGACAACCTACACCGACTATTCCGATGACTACCCATCACTGGCCGAAGGCCTGCAGCGGCTCAAAGATGCCGACAGGGTAGTTGCACACAATCTCATCGGGTTTGATTTCTGGGCACTGAGGAAACTGCACCCGGACGTCATCACCCTCAATAAATGCTGGGACACATTAATCGTCAGCCAGCTGCTGGACCCTGAGCGTCGATCGCACGCGATCAAATCATTCGGGGCTGAGTACGGATCACCGAAGGGCGACTTCAAAAACTTCCTGATGGAGCCTGAGCCTGACAAAACACGGGCCGAGGTATTCAAGCAGATGTTTGACTATTGCGAAATCGACGTCGAGATCAATATCCGGATCTACCGGGAGCTGCAGAAACAGCTCAAGGCCGATCTGTACTACAACAAAATCGACTGGCGACAGGCCATCGATCTCGAGCACAAAACCTGCTGGTGTCTATCGCTGCAGAGTGCTCACGGGTTTCGACTGGACCTCGATGCTGCCAGAGATCTCGAGGGCAAGCTCCGCGAGGAGTCAATCATGCTCGAGCGGGATCTGCAGGACACTTTCCCGCCGAAGTACATCCCGGCCAAAGGCAACTGGACGCACGAGGAGCATCGCTGGGCCAACATTGAAACAACGACACCCAAGGTCGGCAACAAGACTCGGGGGATTGTCGCGGGCGCACCCTACACCAAAATTGCGCTGCAGGTATTCAATGCCGGGTCGAGGTTACAGATCGTTTATCGATTATCGAGCAAGTACCAGAAGTGGAAACCCAGCAAGTTCACCCCCAGCGGCATGGCTCAGATCGATGAGTCGGTCCTGAAAAACATGCGGGTCCCCGAGGCTACACCGCTGAGTCGTTATTTCACGGTGACCAAGAGCCTTTCGCAGCTCGCCGATGGCAAGAACGGTTGGCTCAAGCTCGAGAAGGATGGACGGGTTCATGGCCGGGTCAAATCGGTTGGCTGTCGGACTCACAGGATGTCGCATTTTTATCCGAACATGGCTCAGGTCGAGAAGAAGGACATTCGGATGCGACAGGTCTGGGTGCCGGACCACGGTCACAAGCTGGTCGGCTGCGATGCCTCCGGGCTCGAGCTGCGAATGCTGGCCTCATTTCTTGCAATCTGGGACGGTGGCAGCTATGCCGAGGCGGTCATCCACGGGAACAACGCGGAGGGCACCGACGCCCACTCAAGGACCCAGAGACTCGCCGGGCTCTATGACAGAAACAGCGCAAAATCTCTGATCTACGCATACTTGTATGGGGCCGGAAATCTGAAGCTCGCCGAGATATTGTCAGACGATGCGAAAAGAGCGGGGCAATCCCCCAAGGCAATCAACCACAAAAACGGGAAGGTTGTCCGGGACAAATTGCTCAGAGGTATTACCGGGCTCGAGAACATCATCGCTGTCAGTCAGGAACGGGACAAACGGCAGAAGTGGCTCAAGGGTCTGGACGGTCGCAAGATAGCAACCAACGGGCAGCACTCAGCTCTCAACACGCTGCTGCAGGGTGCTGGTGCCGTCGTCATGAAACAGGCGCTCGTCGAGTTTCATTTCAACGTCCTGCCTGCTCTCGGGCTGGTCGATGCTGACCACATGCCTGTCGGGTGGAACTACGTCGCTAACGTCCACGATGAGGTCCAGATGACTGCACAACCGGACATCGCCGAAACCCTCGGCAGCTCATTCTCAAAAGCAATCGAAATGGCGGGAGTCACTCTGAATCTCAGGTGCCCACTCGCTGGCGAACACATGGTCGGAAGCTCATGGGCCGACACACACTAGGAGACAAAAATGGAACCAATCGACAAGGTGGCGCTGCTCGACGCAGACGTCATCAACTATGTTGCGAGCTCATCAGCACAGCGGGATTTTGGTGGTGAGATCTGGACTGACATCAGCTCGGCAATCGCCGACGCTGAGGAACAGATTGAGAAGGAAATGCGACAGGCTGGCTGCAACTCGGTCATCCTTGTTTACTCACCGAAAACATCTACCAACTGGCGCAAGCTGATCATGCCTGCCTACAAGATGAACCGCAAAGCAAAGCCAAAGCCTATCTGTTACGGGGAGCTGCGCACAGCACTCGAGGCACGTTATGACCACATATCCATCGACTGGCTCGAGGGCGACGATCTGTTTCACATGCTCCATCGAAAGATCCCGGACAGTGTCATCGTGTCAATCGACAAGGACATGTTCACGCTTCCAGATGCTCAGTATCTGCGGCCCCATGTCATGGCGTGGCCAGAGTACACCACAGAGTCTGACGCCAATCATTTCTGGCTCACTCAGGTTCTCATGGGCGACAGCACGGATGGCTACAAGGGCCTGATGGGCTGCGGTCCTAAAGGTGCGCACGCGCTGCTCAAGGACTATTGGGTCGGTGAGTATTTTGATTTTAAAGAAGCATGGGGCGCTGTTGTGGCAGCCTACAAAGCAAAAGGGCAGGACAACTACCTCGAGCAGGCGCAGATGGCTCGTATCCTTCGCGAGGGAGACTACGACAGCCTGAACAGAGCCATCCGGCTATTCAACCCGGACGAGGAACAGTGGTTATACCTCCCGGACGTCTAATCGGTCACACAAACCCTCCCTATAGAAGGAGGAATCGATTTTACATGTTGCAACCACGTCGATGTCCTAAGTGACTGCCAAGGAACCTAATTCGGAGCCTGTATTCCACAGAGAACCCCGCTACACCCAACCTTCGCCGAATAGGCCAGACTTACATGGAGTCTGACCGACTTTTATCAAAAAGCAGCCCGAGACCTCAAAGCCTCGGGCTTTTTTTCAGTCAGAATCTGAGGAGATTACAATGACACACATCGTCGCACTAACTGGACCAGCAGGTTCAGGAAAAGACATCACAGCGGCAAAAATGATGTCGCAAATCGAGTTCCGCAATCCGGAAGCAGACATTCGGATTCTATCATTCGCCGACCCTATAAAAGCCGCCGTCGCAACTATTTTGGACTGTGATGTTTCTGATTTTGAACATCGTCCATTTAAAGAAACAAATCTCAGCGAATCTCACGATCTGCTGGCGAGTCCTCGCCAAATGATGCAACTGCTCGGAGACGAATGGGGACGCCAACTGATCGACCCCCAGATCTGGATTAAGCTGGCCCTTTATAAATTAAAAGACTTTCAAAAGTCCGATGTCGATTTTGTATTCATTACCGACCTCAGATATGACAACGAGCATCAGTTTGTCCTACAGCATGGCGGGACTGTTATTGGTATTAACCGGGAAGCTGCAGCACCGATCTCAGAGCACGCCTCTGAGGCAGGCCTCTCAGCCGCCCCCTGCTATACGATCCACAACAATGGCAGCCTCGACGACCTATGCAATAAGGCCCTCGAAATCGTAAAGGTACTGCAGCCCATTGATATATCAAACCGCTCCCTCAATGATGTCACCCCTGCAGAGTGGGACCGTGTGGCACGCAATGCCTAGAGCAGCCCCTGCTGCATGTAGTACCCCTATGTGTGCAGGTATGGCTACCAAGGGCACCAGATGCTCAGCCTGTACACAGGAGGCCCGAACCACCTACACCCAGACAGAGGAACGTCAGACCCTTAACAAGTTCTATCAGGGCAAGGTGTGGCGCTCAATCAGTAAGGCGTTCCGCAGGCGCTACCCTGTGTGCGCCCACTGTATGGCTGCAGGCAGGGCCACCCCTGCTGACATGGTGGATCACATCATCCCGGTGCGTGTGCAGTGGGGGCTCAGGCACGACCCGAACAACCTTCAGGCTCTATGTCACCCGTGCCACAACGCCAAGACGGCCAAGGACAGACGGCATAGGAGCTAATGTGCTGCGTTCTATGCAGATCTGTAGTTCGACGTCGACGATTACATACAAATTGCGCCGTCCAGCAGGCGGCCTCTCAGGGGCCTCTGAGGGGAGGGGGGCGGTCCAATACCTGACGGCTGGCCCTCTGGGCAGCGCCGCCCAGTCGATCTCTTTTAATGTCAGTATGTGATCAATTTTTGATCAGCCCACAAATCATGATAAATCATGAAATATTCCAAATTTTCCCCGAGTCCGTCAGGACTTACCCGACAGAGGGCAAATCTGTGAAAGACTCCGATCATCAGCAATTTGGGACCAGAGACAGCCCACAAACCTGAGAGCCTTGGAGCTCAGCGCATCGCGCTCACACAGAGTTTGCAACAATCGCGAGTTTGCGGATCTCGCACAGCCTAGACCTCCTCACTAGGTGCCGGACCGTCTCCCCGGCTAAAACCGCCCTAATTTAGCCAACGCTGAGGAGCATAAAATGGCAGGACGTAAACGAAAGCCCGAGGCACTCAAAAAACTCGAGGGAACATTCAGGAAGGACCGGGCGCAGGACACCGTCACCGTCCCGGCAGGAATACCCACCAAACCAGCATGGACTGACCATGATCCAATCGCGTCGGCGCTATACGACCAAGTCGCGGCCCACTGCTACAGCATGGGCGTCGGGACCGAGGTTGATGCCATCGGATTCGCGTTACTGTCGGACCAGCTGTCGATGTATCTCAGGCTGAGAGCCGTCGTGAACAGCGAGGGCCTAATGGTCCAAAGTGAAGGATCTCAGGGACAAACAAAAAACAGACCTCACCCGGCACTAGCGCAGATGAATATCAGCTACTCAAACATCGTCAAGATGATGGGCGAATATGGACTCACCGCATCCGCACGGACGAAAGTCGACGCAACAAAACCGATCGAGATCGATTCTTTTGACTCGTTTCTCGCCGGGTAACCTAACCAACTATTTGAGAATTTGAATGAAATCACTAATACTATTTTTCGCACTAATTTGCCTCCCAGCCTGTCAAACCTTCAACGCTGCTGTCGATGGTGGCCAGCACATTGTAAACAACACCATCCAAGCGACAGGGGCAGCCACAGCCAATGTGACTGAAGCCATCGCCGCCGACGTGACTGACACAATTACGTTCAGTGCCAACGGTGTGGCCGATGGTATCCGAAAGGCCACCAGCGTCCCTGAATAAATACAGTAACTCTTTGTTATAAAGTTGTTGACAGGTCCTGTAAGCTCTACTAATATGTGCGCATATTCAGTAACTTACTAACCCGGAGCAACAACATGAAAAAAGCAACTCATACAGGCGAATGTCAGATCTGCGGAAACACTCAAGCTCTTCCGAGTGGCGTATTGTCTAAGCACGGCTACACAGTACAATGGGGATTTTTTGAGGGCGTATGTTCAGGCCACGGCAAGCAGCCATTTGAGTTGAGCTGTGACGACATCGCTTTATTTGTTAAGCAGGTACGCGCTCAGCTGGCCAGAACTCAAGCAGAGCGTCACGAGCTGCTCACAGGTCCTGTCAGCTACTGGGTCCGCGAGATCACCACACGCAACTGGGTCCGCTTTTCTGATCTAGCCGCAGCAAACGGTCACACCGAAACGAAAACCAATCGCCACGGCAAAGATGAGCTGATCAGCTCAAACAAGCCCTCTAGCGTCGCCCAGTATGTCGAATACACACACGACAGGTTAATTGCTGACATGGAGAAGTATATTGAGTGGCAGGCCGAGCGCGTGGCTAACTGGGCTCCAAAAGCACTGACACCAATCGACGGTCGCCACATCCTGCACTTTCAGCGTTCACGCCCGGTGCTTGTAGGCGATTCGATCAAAATGAGAGTCCTGTCCGAAAAGTCGGCATGTAACCGCACTTCTGGCTGGAGCGCCAAGCAGTACCGTGAGCTGTCCCCTACTGGAAACTATAAAGTCTGCACGACGTGCCACGCAGCGTTCGAAGAATACGAAGCGATGAAAGAGAAGATAAAAGCAGACTTTTACAGCAACTAATTACCAAACGGCCCTCCGGGGCCTTACGCCTTCCCCAAGAGCCGCACATGGTGCGGTTTTTTCGTTTTAAAAATAAAGGATCAAACATGAAAAAGCCAATAGTTTATCAGTGGTGCGAAACCGCCCGGCGCTATGTCTCCCCAGCACCTGCTGCACCTAAAAAGCCAGAGCCTGAGCGCAAGCCAGATAAACCAGCCGGGAAATAAAGTGAGAGGATTATGCTGCTAGAAATTCAGGCCGCAAATGCGGCTTTTGCAATTATCTCGAAAGCAATTTCAAATGGCAAAGAGCTGCACGATGTCGCCAAAGACGCGCAGACATATTTTGACAACAAGTCCAGCATTACCAAAAAAGCCAACAAAAACGGTGGCAAAAGCGAGCTCGAAGCCTTCATGGCTTTGGAAAAGCTACGGGAGCAGGAAGCGCATTTAAAACAGGTCTTTATTTATGCGGGCCGACCCGGACTCTATGACGACTGGCTTCAATATCAAGCGAAAGCCAAAAGGGCACGCCAAGAGGTTGAGCGTCTCCGTGCCCAAAAGTCTGCAGCGAGTAAGCGCCGGATTCTATATTTCTTCACAGCACTCTGTACCGCGCTGGTCACTGTCCCCGTCGTCATTTTTCTCGGCTACATCGTTATAAATTTAATTATCTAAAGATCGCCCCAAGCACAAGGAGACAACCATGCTGCAACATGATTCGTCGGGCTGGGCCTATGCGGAACGTGTTGTATCTGGTGAACAACCAGCAGCGCAGCCGCTCGTCCATGCCTGCACCCGCGCCGTTGAGGATCGACGCAAACACAAAAACAAAGACTCCCAATTTTACTATGACGGCGAAGCCGCCAACCGGGTGATCAAATTTTTCGGATTCCTGAAGCACCTCAAGGGTCCACTGGCTGGAAAGCCTCTCGCGATTGCCGACTGGCAGATCTTTATTATCACGCAGCTCTATGGCTGGATGAGGACGTCCGACGGCTACCGAAGATTTCGGACCGCTTATATCGAGGTTCCGCGAAAGTCTGGGAAATCAACATTCTGCTCAGGTCTCGCGCTCTACGGTCTAATAGCCGATCGAGAGTCTGCTGCCGAAATCTACTCAGCAGCGACGACCCGGGATCAGAGTCGTATCGTCCACGGCGACGCGCAGGCGATGGTCAAAAAATCGCCAGATCTACTGCAGCACCTCAAGGTCCACAGATCCGCAATTCTCCACGATGCCTCCGGGTCAAAGTTCGAACCCCTGTCGTCAGATGCTGGATCTCTGGAAGGCCGGAACCCTAGTTTCTCAGTGGTCGACGAATTACACGTCCACAAGAGCTCCGAGATCTGGGACGTGTTGAACGTGGCCAGTGGTGCAAGAGCCCAGCCGATAATCTTTGCAATCACGACTGCAGGGACCAATCGCGAGGGAATTTGCTACGAGCTGCGCGAATACTGCGTGAAAGTCCTCGACCCGTCTCTCGATGTTCATGACGACACATTTTTCGCGTCGATCTGGACCATCGATGCCGACGATGACTGGACCGACCCCGAAGTCTGGAAAAAAGCAAATCCATCCTATGGGATCAGCGTGTTTCCGGATGATCTTGAGAGAATGGCTCTGCAGGCTAAAGAGTCGCCAACCGCTGAAACCAATTTTCGGACAAAACGACTGAATCAGTGGATGTCGAGCTCAGCTGCATGGATCACCTCGCATGACTGGGAGCAGTCCAAAGGCGAGCGGCCACCGATCAGTCACTTTAAGGGTAAACCCTGCTACATAGGTCTGGACCTTGCGTCGGTTTCTGACTTTGCCTCGATGGCCATTATTTTCGTCGAGGACGGCAAGCTATATCCATATCTCCAACACTATCTCCCGGAGGACACCGTGGCAAACGCCACCGGGTTCATCGGTAACAAATATCGTGAGTGGACAGACGCCGGGCACATTACAACGACCGAGGGCAACATCACAGATCTCAGTTATATCGAAGAGGATGTGTTGAAAGCTATGGGAACTTATAACGTGCGCGAGATTGCATATGACGCCTATGGCGCAACACAACTATCAGCCTCCCTGATTGAAAAAGGGGCCCCGATGGTTAAGTTCGCGCAGGGAATCATGTCAATGTCAGATCCCTCAAAAGAGCTCGAGAAGGCCGTCAAGGGCCGCAATATTATTCACGGTGGTGATCCTGTTTTATCTTGGATGATCAGCAATTGCGTTCTGTTTATCGACCCGAACGACAATATCAAAATAAAAAAGGACAGCGACAAGAACAAGATCGACGGCGTCATCGCTCTGGTGATGGCTCTGGGCAGGCTCAAGGTCAACGGAGGCCTGCAGCTCGATGTTTATCGATCTCGAGGTATTCGCACCTTATAACCAATACAGGAGGCCGTGATGGCTTTATTCAACTGGCGCAAAGAGAAAGCCGCGCCAATATCACTACCGTTTAACAGTTCGGCCCTGTCGGACTTTTTTGGCAGTGTTTCAGGAGCCACAAGATCGGTGACCAATGAGCAGGCCATGCGCATGAATACCGTTTACAGCTGCGTAAAGGTCCTCTCTGACACGATGGCGACGCTGCCGTGTCATCTCTACCGGGACACACCAGCAGGGCGGGAGGCGCACATATCCGCGCCACTTTATACCCTAATGATGAGCAGCCCCAACGACTACCAGACTGGCTCTGAATTTTTCAGCTATGTCATGGTGAATCTCTGCCTGTCGGGCAACTTCTATGGCTACATAAACCGCACGAGCTCGGGGAAAGTCGTCGAGATCCTACCATTAAAAACTGAGAACGTATCGGTCCAGCAGGACTCGAAATATAACGTCGTTTATGTCGTCACCTTCGACAATGGCGATCAAGACGTGATGAGCCCTGACCAGATCCTGCACATCCGGGGCATGTCCCTCGATGGTGTGACAGGTGTCTCGCCTATCCAATACAACGCCAACACAATCGGCGCTGGGATCGATGCCCGGGACTATGCGGCCAATGTATTCACAAACGACGCAACGCCTCGAGGTGTTCTCCACACTGACGGCATTCTCGACGATGACTCATTTGAAAACATCAAAGCGAGTTGGAACGCCAGCCACGGCGGTGTCGGTAATTCGCACAAAGTCGCCATCTTGGAGCAGGGCCTCAAGTTCTCACCTGTATCGATGACGCCGGACCAAGTGCAGCTGCTGGACTCTCGGAAATACACTCGATCTGAGATTTGCGCAATGTTCCGGGTGCCGCCTCACATGATTGGTGATCTGGACCGTGCCACCTTCTCAAATATCGAGCATCAAGATCTCGCATTTTATAAAGCAACGATGCTCCCCTATCTGATGCTGATCGAGGCCCGGCTCAATAAGGCGCTTTTAAATGTAGCCACGCAATGCTTCAAATTTGACGTCTCCAACCTGCTGCGCACTGACATGACCACTCGGGTGGCTACCTACAACACCCTGATCACAGCGGGCGTGATGTCACCAAACGAAGCACGCACCGAGCTCGGCTACAACCCGAGAGACGGCGGCGACGAGTTTGTCACCCAGTCCAATAATTTACAGTTCGGAGAAGAGCCCGACGATCAACCACAGGAACAAGTTGATGACAGTTAAAAAAATGGTAATAGCATTTGATCACAAATCATTTGCTCTCGATGAATCAGACGAGCGAAAGTTCTCAGGATATGCGAACACGTTCGATCATCAGGACCGTGCCGGGGACATCACCCAGCGCGGCGCATTCATTAAGTCCATCGCCAACCATCAGGCAGCCGGGACCAAAGTCAAAATGCTCGCTCACCACGACACCACTCGACCCATCGGGGTCTGGACGTCGATGCGCGAGGACGACAAGGGTCTCTATGTCGAGGGTCGTTTGACCAAAGGCGTGCGCGATGCTGATGAGGCCTATGCACTATTAAAAGACGGAGCACTCGATGCGATGTCAATCGGATACCGGGTTGTGCGTGAAGAGTACGACCGGAAATCCGGCGCAAATTTACTTCATGAAATAGACCTTCATGAAATATCTCTGGTAGCAATACCGGCAAACCAAGAGTCTGTCGTGACCGCCGTAAAATCGGACCACGACATTCGATCGCTAGAGAAGGCCCTGCGCGATGCAGGTGTTTCTCGAAAGGACGCCAAGGCCATTCTGGCCAAAGGTTTCTCCGCGATGGACGAGGCGCGTGATGCTCCAGAAATCGACTCAAAATCTACAGACGAAGACGCTCAATTCGAGCTGAAGCGGATGTTACAAATCATAAATGGGAAATAAAATGACCGACCAAATCGAAACCGTGATCGCTGAGGATGTAAGTCTGAAGCAAGTTGCAGACGCATTGGAAGCAAAGACAGTGGCAACTGACGCCCTGATCGACTCAAAGGTATCAACTGAAGCACTCGACCAAGTCAAAGCCGACTCCGAAGCTCAGATCAAATCTCTGAATGACAAAGTGGAGGCGCTCGAAGCAAAAGCCGACCGCCCAGCACTCAAAACCTCATCAATTAAGGAATCCAACACAATGGACAACAAAGACATGCTCGCGACATTCGCTCGCAAAGGCGTCGAAGGACTTCGCGCAAAAGCGGCTGACGTACAAATCTCAGTGGACGCACAAGGTGGATTCGCTCTGCCAACTGAAGTGGCCAGCAACATCATCCAGCTGCAGCACGAGTCAAGCCCGATTCGTCAGCTAGTTGGCGGTATCTCCACCTCAACAACTGACTACAGCCAACTGGTTTCCATCGGTGGTTCTGCTTCTGGTTGGGTCGGTGAGACTGCAGCACGTCCGAACACTGGCAGCCCTGAGCTCGCCAAGATCTCTGCAGTATTTGGTGAGGTTTACGCATCTCCCAAAGCATACCAGCACGTTCTCGAAGATTCATTCTTCAACGTCGAGGCATGGTTGGCTGGTGAGGTTGCTCGTGAATTCTCTGAGCAAGAGAACAGTGCGTTCTTAACTGGCAACGGCACAAACAAGCCTGTCGGAATCCTAAACGGTCTGGACACGACTTCTGCATACACAGCCGCTGACACGACTCGTGACTTTGGTAAGTATCAGGTTATCAAATCCGGTGTTGCCACTAATTTGGGTGCTACTTCTGACGCTGTGATTAACTTGCTGCGCTCAGTAGTTTTAAACACTAAAACTGGCTATCTTGGAAACGCCAAGTGGATGATGAGCCGCGCCACTCACAACGTGCTGGTCGATCTAAAGACCACCGACGGCGAATACTTCCTGCAGCGCGACATCACTGTTGCAGCCGCTGGCCGCATCTTTGGTTATGAAATTGTGATCAATGAAGATATGGCCGAGATCGGTGCTGGCAACATGCCCATCGTGTTTGGCGACTTCGCTGCTGGCTATCAGGTTGTGGACCGTGTTGGCGTTTCTATGCTTCGCGACCCATACAGTGCTCACGGTGCGATCAGCTTCTACACTCGCAAGCGTGTTGGCTCAATGTTGTTGAACACCGAAGCTCTGAAAGTGGTTGCAATCGCAGCTTAATTTACGACGCTCAAAATTGGTCGACCCTTCGGGGTCGGCCTCTTATTAAGCATAAGACCCGCAGCCGGGCAGCTAATTACCGAATCACAAAATCACAAAATTATGGAGGCCCACATGGCCACTTTCGACAACATTGCGTCGTCGTTCAATGGGGTGCAGACAACATTCGCCCTCGCCGTCGGTGGGTCTCCCTACGCCTTCCCAGTCCAACGCACACTCGATATTTCAGTCGGCGGGGTGCTCAACTATGAAGGCACGGACTACACGATCGCAGGCAGCGACATTATTTTTATTGCCCCCCCACTCAGCGGCAACACGTTCGCCGGGGAGATCAGCGATCTCGACGTCCAATACACCAGCATCATCAACACGCCTCAAATTGCGAATGGTGAGACTGTCTCAACACAGGGTCAGACCGTTTTTAACCTGACCGGGGTCAGCGGCACGCCTTTTAATATTCACGTCTATTTAAACGGTGTGAAGTTGGCAGGCGCAGACTATAGCGCCCAATATTTAGGCAACGCCAACACCCTCAAAATTACACTCACCGCAAGCGCCACCGCAGGTGATGTGCTGTCAATTTCAACCTCGCATCAGGGCGGCAGTTCGGCAGCTCTCAGCTCAGGCGAAATAGTTGATAGCTCTCTGGTTTTATATATGACAGATGGCACAAATGTGACCATCGATGTCTCAGCTTTAATCTAACAAACAAGGCCCACAAATTATGTCAAAAGCAAGACAAATTGCCGATCTATTGGCAGACCTAGATAATGTCGCAACCTCCGGGCAATACGCAGATCTAGCAGGTAATCCGACAACGGTTTCCACATTTTCAAACGACAGTGGCTATATAACTAGCGCCGCACTGCCGACCAATGTGTCGCAGCTGACTAACGACAGCAGCTACGCAACCACCACGCAGGTGGCCACGGCTGTCTCCGATCTGGTTGACAGCGCCCCAGCGGCACTGGATACCCTCAACGAGCTGGCCGCAGCCCTCGGTGACGACGCAGACTTCGCAGCAAGCACTGCAACGGCGATCGGGCTAAAAGCCAATCAAACACAAGTCAACACAATCTCTGGGACACAAAGCACGCAGGGTGGGCGAATCACCACTCTCGAGGCTAATTTCAGAATGACAGCCGAGCACACAGCCACGGCTGGACAAACTCAGATGGCCATCGCCAACCTCACAGCAGCCCCCACCGATGTGGAGGTGTTCATGAACGGCATCCGGCTCGCGTCGTCAGATTTTAGCAGCGCGTATGGTGCCGGGACATCGACCATCACGCTGGGCGAAGCCGCAGTGACTGGTGATGTGTTTGAACTGGTTGCGTGGAAAATTTAATTTAGCAGGTGCAAATAGTGCCTCGAATAATAGGGAATAATTATGAGTAAAGCACGCGACTATGCGGATTTACGCAACGACCTCGACGATGCTGCTTTCAGTGGTAACTATTCAGACCTAGTGGGCACGCCTACGATTCCGAGTGCAGTATCGCAGCTATCGAATGATTCTGGATATTTAACAGAGGGAGCCACGGGCCCACAAGGACCGCAAGGACCTGCGGGCTCGTCCTCAACTGTTGCAGGCCCGCAAGGCCCTGCTGGTTCTACTGGCAGCCAAGGCCCACAAGGTGCTACAGGTGCCACAGGTGCCACAGGTGCCGCAGGTGATGATGGCAGTCAAGGTCCACAGGGCAACACTGGAGCCGCTGGTCCGCAAGGTGCTACAGGTGCCGCAGGTGCTGCTGGTGATGATGGCAGCCAAGGTCCACAGGGCAACACTGGAGCCACTGGCCCACAAGGTGCTACAGGTGCAGCAGGCGCTGCTGGTGATGATGGCAGCCAAGGTCCACAAGGCAACACTGGAGCAACTGGCAGCCAAGGTCCCCAAGGCAACACTGGAGCCACTGGCCCACAAGGTGCTACAGGTGCCGCAGGCGCTGCTGGTGATGATGGCAGCCAAGGTCCACAAGGCAACACTGGAGCAACTGGCAGCCAAGGTCCCCAAGGTAACACGGGCGCACAGGGTGCCACCGGAGCAGCCGGGCCCACGGGCAGCCAAGGCCCACAAGGAAACACAGGGCCCCAAGGTGCCACCGGAGCTGCAGCCGCAGTTCTGCACTCAGTGGTTACATCTATTCCGACAAGTGGCTCCGGCTACCCGGTAGGACATATCTGGTATGTCGTATGACTATTCGAGTTCGCACAAGTTCAGGCCTTGCTGAGGCCAATCAAATTGTGGTCAAGGCAGCAGCGGGCACATTGCGGGCGGTGAATAATATCATCGTCTGGAATGGCTCGTCGCTGAACACTGCGTGGTCCGCTATCTATGACACAAGCCGGGCGACGACGACGGCCTTCACGACTGCATTCAATACAGCATTCGGCACGACGTATGCTACGTCGCGATCTACCACAACAGCCTTCAACACCTCGAGGTCGACTGTTTCGACGTTTGCAACGCAGCGCGAAACGACCTCAGCGTTTAACACCGCCCGGACAACTGTATCGGCGTTCAACACCTCGATCGACACGGTGACAGCTTTTAACACGGCACGGGATACTGTGAGCACATGGAACACAGCCAGATCCACGACGACAGGTTTCAACACCTCTCGATCTACTGTTTCAACATTCAACACCGCTCACACAACTGTCACGGGTTACAACACACAGCTCGCTACGACGACAACATTTAACACGTCGCAGTCGACTGTGACCGCGTTTAATACAGCGCACGCCACGGGCACATCCAAGGCCACGACGACTGCGTTCAACACCACGACCAGCTTCAACACTGCAACTGGAACGGCGCACAGCACGACCACGACGTTTGGAACGAGCCGGGCTACAGGAACAAGCCGAAGCACAACGACGGCCTACAATAGCGTTTTTGCTACAACCCGCGCCACGGGCACAGCACGTTCAACGACTACAACATTCGCCACAGCGCACGCCACAGGAACCTCACGGGCGACGACGACGACCTATGGCACCTCGAGGGCTACGGGAACAAGCCGCAGCACCACGACAACCTTTGGAACAAGCCGGGCAACCGGAACATCACGAGCGACGACCACGTCCTATACGACTACCTATGGAACGAGTAAGGCGACAGGGACATCCCGTGCAACAACAACGTCCTACACGACTACCTATGGAACGAGTAGGGCGACGGGAACCTCAAGAGGAACGTCTCGCAGCACCACGACGTCCTATAACACCGGGGTTACGACCTCTCGCGCCACATACTGGTCGGCAGCAACTCAAAAGAGTACGACCACAACTTTCGGCACGACTCATGCGTATACCGGATGGTTTGCGACCACTGTTGCAATTGTCCCAGACAACAATGCGTGGTCAGTTTCGAGCGCCGGGTCTGCCTTTATTAATTGGCCCTACAACGTAGCCGCCGCCACCGGATTATCGACGTCTGCAACATCACACACGGTAGGTGGTTATTATTACCAGCGTGGCGCATTTATTGGGACCTTCAATTTTAAGGGTATTCTTTCGCACAGGTATCAAATAAGACGCCGAGTTTCTGGCACTTATAACACCTCTCGAACCACGACAACTGCGGGCACCACAGGTGGTGGCTATACAACAACATGGACGACACAGCGCGGAACCTCGAAGGCAACGACGACAGCGTTCACCACGTCGTTCAACACCACGACCAGCTACAACACGTCGCGTGGCACGTCGAAGGCTACAACAACGTCGTTCAACACCACGACCAGCTACAACACGTCGCGTGGCACGTCGAAAGCTACAACAACGTCGTTCAACACCACCACGGGCTTCAACACGGCCAGAGCCACGACAACGTCGTTCAACACCACCACGGGCTTCAACACAGCCAGAGCCACGACAACATCGTTCAACACCTCAACCGTATACAACACGGCCAAGGCTACGACGACGGCTTTCAACACGACAACGACGTTCAACACGTCCATCGCTACAGCCCGGGCAACGACGACGAGTTTCAACACGACGACGGGATTTAATACGTCACGAGCAACGGTGACTGCCTACAACACCAACAAGGTGACCAGCCGGGCCACAGGTACGTCACGAGCAACGACAACAGCGTTCGCCACGACCACGACCTATGGAACCAGCCGGGCCACCAATTCAGTGTGGGCAACAAGTCGCAGCACGACCAGCGTTTTTGGAACGTCGCACAGCACGGCCACGACATACGCTACAACCGTCAGCACCGCCACTGTGTTTGGAACCGCTAGAGCAACAGTCACCACGTTTGCAACGAACCAAACCACGAGCACCACGTTCGGGACCAGTCGTTCGACAAACTCGGTATTTGCGACAAGCCTCGACACTTCCACAATATTTGGGACCAGCACACTCACAGACACTGTGTTTGACACTTCGCTGGACACTTCCACAATATTTGGGACCACCAACGCCACAGCCACAATATTCAACACCAGCAACACAACCAACCGCACAACCTCACAAGACACAGCTCGCACAACGAGCTCCGTCGTTTATGAGAGGGTCACCGGGACAGCTGTGGACACTGAGGTCGGATCGGCTGGCGCTGACAATGCACGCTACTGGGACGGATCACAATGGACGGAGACCTAGCACTACTGACCACAAAACTCGAGAACACTCTCGAGATAATAATGGATCACTTTCACGATACTGATCAGCGTATTGAGGAACTAGAGAACCAGATTGAGGAGTTAAAAAATGGCACTACAACCGATGTCGACAAACGAGTCTCTCGGGAATAAAACGACGCACTTTTTTAAAACTGGATCACTGCTACGAAACCCAGACGACACGCTCGTCGCTGTTCGGGCCCTGCTACCAAAAAAGGGCCCCAACAGCACGCGGGTTGAATATGACCTCTGGTATGACATGGCAGACCCGGACCGTGTCCATGGGTATATGTACACCGACGCGATGGGGAAATTCGTTTATCTACGGGTGGGCGATGTGTCCCGCACGCACGCAATAATGGAAAAGGCCGCCACAAGTCCGATCACCGACGAGGGGCGGGCTATTCTTACCGATTTAAAAAACACCTCGACAGACAAATACAAGCTGAGAAAGGCTCGAGCAAAACACGATTTTGTTTTGTTTTTGGCTGGAGCAAACATTCTCAACAAGGCTGTCGACTGGGAAAAGATTGAGGCCTGCGTGATGAAGGGGGCCAAAATAAAATGCCACCCGCTGAGCTCACGAGATCTGGTCGCTCTGCTTCACAAGCGGTATGGCCGAGACAATGTTCTCGACAAAAATCTATCGGGCTATGATCTTTTGGAAACCGCCAGCCAAATTGGCTGCGCTGAAAATTCTGAGATGGGACTGATTGGGATTGCAAAAGGTAAGACCCTTCACGGCATTGGGTGCGGCAATAAGCAGCTCACCTACAGCGCGATCTATGCCGCTATCTGTAACAGTGCGGACACGCAAAGTGATGCACTGCTGCGCATTTTATCTACAAAATCGAGTGGACTGATCCCGGCACATGCGGCAAACCCGCAGGAATACGTCGATCAATTCTTTGCAGAATATGGAGATCTGGAACATGTTAAACCTAAATCTCCTAATCATTGACACGCCATTCACGGCAATCACTGAGGCCTCAATCAAAAAAAATATGCCGGGCAAGGGCTACACGATCGTCGGCCTGAATGGTGGGATCATCCGCACTGCGCTGGAGGAGTGTGACAACGAGCTCACACTGGTTGTGATGGGTGGTGTCATTCTTGAGATCGGACCGGGCGACATCCCGCCGCTGCAAAAGCTCTCAGAGTTTCATATTTGTGCGGCACGATCTCAGGTCTATTCGGACCACCCGACACTGTCTCGATTTTATAGCTACACCGAGAGTCCTTGCAATCAAGGTCAGGTTGATCTCGGCATTTTCATTATTAATCCAAAGTTGTGGACCACGATCCCGGACAGAGACGCCGGTGCATTGCGCGACAAGAAACTGATGAAGATGCCCCGCTATATGAACCACAAAACCGACATCCTCGTCAGTAATTGTCTCAGTCCCTATGAGGCCCTGAAGTACGGGATGCTCGGCTATATGGCGTCGGCTTTCAACTATTTGGACATTCTACAAAAAGGCAGCGCCACCACGATTGAGGGCTATGCCTACAGGCTCGACAAGCTCGCAGAATATTCTGACGACCCAGAAATAAAAATCCTGGCACTAAAGCCGAGCATAACCAAACTACGAGAACGGCTATTTATAGCCCAGAGGTATCAAGATGGAAGGCGTGATTTTAACCAAACCTAATGAGATTCCTGCCGACGCTGTGGCAGCCATGATTCCAGCGTGCAAGCTCAAATTAATCGAGCAACTGCAACTGGTAAGAACACCGGAGCTTGACGCCTTCGGACATACAGCGATTGAAAATAAAGACGGGGCCACGAGCGTCGAAAGTTACATCCAAGGGGCGCTCGCGGGTCATTGCTCGGATTACTTCCTGAGCTGTGACGCTAACGGACGACCGCTGGCTTTGATCAGCGGCATCTTACAGGACGACGGGACATTTATCGCAATGGTGTCGCTACATAACACCGACGCCGAAGGGTCAACCGCCTATGTTTATTCGGATGACTTTTTGGATGACGCCCTGATCGAGCAATATGTCGCGCTCGGTTGTTACCGCTGGGAATGCCGCACAAATATTGGGACACCCCACCCGCAATATTTAAGTGATCAGGGTTTCATCGAGGTCACTGGGCCTGATGATAATTACAGAACCTTGCGAGGCCCATTCGGCTGGTAAGGTAACCAACGAAAGGACAAACAATGTCACAAGTACAATTAAACAGGTCGGGTGTCGTCGGACACGTCCCGGCAA
>Ga0209815_1000206_pt1 | contig 45164 bp, 47 predicted proteins | sample CoawatmetaG00DNA_FD_187507 | JGI IMG/M metagenome (GOLD analysis project Ga0209815, IMG submission 187507) | Marine microbial communities from the West Antarctic Peninsula - Coastal water metaG002-DNA (SPAdes) (version 2) | ecosystem: Environmental > Aquatic > Marine > Coastal ...
GCGGTTGTCAGTACTCCATTGCTGTGCGCGATTGACGGGGTCGACAGGGTTGCCGCGGTCAAGTTTCCATTGATGTATTGCAGGCGGTGGCGGGACGACGGACCGAGCTCGGGGACGTACTGGAGAACCCAGACGGATTGGCGGCGATTGCAGGAACGGGGAGGGGGGTGGCGGTTGTCTGTACTCCATATCCGAGCGCGTCGACAGGGTTGATGCGGTCAAGTAAGTACCTTGATGTATTGCAGGTGGCGGCGGATGCCGGTGGTAGGCCGGTCGTTCACCTTGAGACCAGGGACGACTCCAGGGAGGGCGAGACCAGTACCGGAGAATTTAACCGGCGTACTTCGCCGGCGTACTTCAACGAGATCCAAATGTGTTCAGTCAGGGCACCCGTGGATCAAAATAGTCTTTTTTGGCCACGTGTCTGAGCATGTGCCGCCACGGATACTCCTGCGAATATATAGGTGTCCACTTGTTTCCAGAAGAATTACCCGATAGTCCAGTTGGTTATTGAACGGTACGCCCGCTCTGCCCCAAATAGGTAACTCTGGCGTTCAGTACGGTGTCCGGATGTCTGATTAGCTCAGTTGGCTAGAGCGCCAGACTTTTAATCTGGTGGTCGAGGGTTCGAATCCCTCATCGGATGGTTAACAAAAAAATCGGCAGACCGTCAAAATTGTGCGCGTAGCCAAGCTCGGTTCAAGGCAGCCGGCTTAAGCCCGGTGATCCGCGGGTTCAAATCCCGCCGTGCACAATTCCTCTGCCAAAAGCCAGCGCACCCTCGGGTGCTCTTGCGGCGGCGGTGGAGTTTTTTTTTGTCATGAAATAACAAATGATCTCAGTATATATTATCGCTATAGTTGCATTCCTTGTCTCTTTTGTGTACCTGTTAGAGTATCGTGTTGTACCTGACCGCCTTGCTATTAGACAGTCCGATCCGGTGTATTGGTCGTTGCTCGACACGGCTGACTTGTCACACGTTTCGACGTGGAAGAGGATTGTGCAAACCAACAAGACTGCACTGCTACCGCAGCGCATGGTCGTCGAGGCGAATCGCTGGCGTCGATTGAACCCAACCTGGGAATACGCATTCTTTGACGACGAGATCGCCGAACGTGTTATCAAAGACGACCCTCGAGCGGCGCTCGCACTACAAAACCTGCGAAAGATTGGTGCGGCGGGCGCGGCGGTTGCCGATCTCTTCCGCGCAGTCGAAATATCGGAAAGAGGTGGATGGTATGTCGACATGGACTGCGGTGCAATCGATCCGGTTCAAGTACGGTGCTCTGACGATGCCATTTTCTACATTGAACATCAGGGGTGGTTGTGCCACTGGTGCTTCTTTGCGAAACCAAAGCACCCGATTATGACCACCTTAAAGGAAGAGGTCATTGCGCGCAGCCTAGCCACACATACTTGGACGCCAGGACCGCAAATTTTTTCTGTGACCGGCCCGGGCGTCCTCGAAGATGTTGCGCAGCGGCTTTTGCCGTTAGCACGCCACCGGGGCCAGTGGGTTGCCGGTTCTTACACGCTCGATTCTGGTCACTGCGTTCGTCTGGAGTACACGTCTATGCTGCCGCACCTCAAGTTTAAGTGGGTCACTCATGGAATAAAGTTCTCGCGTCTGCCGTGCAGTCAGAAGTACTATGGCGCATCGTTTGACCAGGAATTAGTCTCACCGCATTACACGTCCGGTTAGACGACTTCGTTCATGAACTAGCGCATATAGAGGTAGCAGCAAGTTGACACCAATGATATAATAAACCCCGTTCCAGCCCCAGCTCTGCTCTGTCACCCACTTCTTGTCAAGGGACCACTGCGATAGGATGAACAAGATCCCGCCGATGCACGCAACCGAGACAAGGTGTAGCTTGTGCATTCCCGTTCGGTTGACCATGCATGCGATCACGACTGCAACGGAGGCAATAAGAGCAATCGTCATCGCCTTGTGAAGCCAAAAATTGTCGTCGCCCGGGACGCCGCTCGGGTGTAACTTGTTAACATTAACCTCGATGATAAAAGATAGTACCGCCAGGTATGCCACAATAGCCGCTATGTACTCCTTGTTCTGATTCCGACAAACGGTGATGCACACTAAAAACAACAAAACGGTGCTTCCGATGGTGACTACAGAGAGCGCTGCGGAGAGTTCTTTCCTTGTTGCGGGGCCCATGATGTCGAAGCGGTTACATATCGGAAGTTTAGCACGGTGGGTGTAAATTGGTGCTGTTAAAAAAATGATAACTAGCAAAATGTTTGCGCAAATACCTATTGATAACACCCGCCTTTGAGAAAGTGAGCCGTTCATTTCCTTCGCTTATATACGTTAGCTTATATAATGATGAACAACATAATCATAGAACAAAAAGAGAATGAGGCTAAAAGTCGATTTTGAATAGACCGATTTCAATGATTACCGAACAGTTGCATGGCAATTCAAGAACGGTTGTTGCTTGCTTGTTACGCATCTGGGACGAGCTTTCGGCTCGATTTCCGACTCCACGCCACGCCCAAGCTCCGTGCAGGGCGCGATTTGAGCGCACGGTGCGTTTCCTCATGCAAGAGGCAAAGCTTGGTGCCGCGTTTATCATCCGTGCTGGCCGATGCCGTGCCATGCTTATTTTTGCGAACAGCGAATATCAAACGCCCTGGGACTGGTCTAAAGTGGTGACCGATCTAGGTCAGGGCGTCGACGAGCGCATATTTGACGAGCTTTGCCGGGACAACGGCATGAAGCTTCGGAATGTCGCATTTACGGCCTGCTGGGCGTCGCACTACACCTTGTGCTGTGTGGAACAGCCCCGGGGCTGCTGCGCTACGCCGTGGGAACAATACGTACCGCTAATGCAGGCGGCGGCTGAGAGCCACCCATTACCAGATGTCGACCTGATCTTAAACCGCCGCGACTGTCCAGTCTTCCGTCGGAGCGGAGAGCACTGCTACGCTTTCGCTAGCTCAACTTGCCGCGTGCCCAAATCTAGCAATTTTCTACCAGCCCTGTCGGTATACCAAGGCGCGGGGTGGAGCGACCTGCCCGTGATTGAGCCCGACATTCCGAAACAAGCCAAGGGCACGCGCTGGGAACTCAAGAAGGAGGTTGCTCTCTTTCGCGGCGCTGCGACCGGCCCGGGCGTCACCAATAGTACAAACACGCGCCTAGCAGTTGCTAACATAGAAAGCGAAGGCCTTATTGACGCAGGAATCACCTCGCATCCTAAGCGATTCAAAATTGAGGACGGTGTGCTATACCGACCTTTAATCGGGCGAACTGTCAAGCCGGTACCTGCGAGCGACTGGTCCTGTTGGAAGTACCTCATTTACGTTGACGGGCACAGTGCGGCGCTGCGCTATGGCTCAATGATGTCGTGCAAATCGGTGATTTTGAAAGTAGATCCCGTGTTGTCACGAGCTGACGACGCACACGGTCTTTGGTTTTTCCCGAAACTGTACGGCGTCCGTTTCGGTGGCGAAGCGCTTGTCGGCGACGTCGAACGAGCCGATCACATTAAGGTCAGTGTAGCTCATCTTCACGACTGCGTGGTTTACTTGCTCAAGCACGACGACCTTGCCCGGGCAATTGCCACACGAAGCAACGATTTTTTTTTAAATGAATTGTCTCCCGCTAAAAGGGCGAAGGCATTGGCAGAGCAAGTCTGCGCTGCTGCTAAAAGTTAAATTACTGTACTTCAACAACCTTTGGTGCTAGGATGAACCGCACTGACGCCTCTTCTTGCCCTAGCGAATATTCGATCACCAGCGGCTGTGAGTTCCCCTGTTCGTCGTTGCTCATCGCCATCACCACGCTCGATCGGTCCATGGCGCGCACAAACTGATCAATGAACTTACAATCAAAAGTTGCGTCATACACGGGCGTGTTAATGGACCTGTCCATGTGCACCTTCCCTGGTGCTACGCAGAACTGAAAGTTACCGTTCTCGCTGACTTGGTTGGTAAAATGGTACTGCCACTTAGCGTCGGACTCGTCACCATCGCAGCTCAGGCAGAATACGATGTTTTGCTCATCGCGCTCAAATATTCGCAGGCGAATCACGTCCGATTTGATCTCTTTGGCAACACGAATGTACGACTTAAGCTTCTGAGTGTCAAACTCGACTGTCAGGTGGCTTTCGATGTCATTGATAGGCACGGGGTCGTACGGCACGTCGAGCGTCTTGAGCGCATACTCGTGCGTTTCAGAGCCCATGTTAGGCAGGCAGCGCAATTGAACCACATCCGCGCCGGAATGGCGCCGAATGTTGATGGTTTCCGAGGTGGGCGTGGTCTTCAGCAGCGCAACCAACGTCTTTAGCTTCACCGAAATTACGATTCCACTGGCCGCAACGCTGCCTATGCATTTGAACCGCATCTTGACGGCGCAGCACTGACTGTTGTCCATGGCGTCGATTCGCATGATCACTGCCGCGTCTTCTTGCTCGTCTTTCTCAATCGATAGGGTGGCCGTCGCCAGGGTGTGCGACACGATCTCAATCGCCTGACTGAACGTCGTGCGATTTGCGATATTAAGATTGAAGTCCATCCCCTCCATCTCTGTCTGCATCCATGTAGTCATATTAGACTTATGTTTTCCGCTGGAAAAAAATCACTTTGACCATAAGTTGTTTGACCATAAGTTGTTTGACCATAAAATGCGTTTTAAATTTTATGCGGTCTACTTCGCCTTCAGAGCACGTGACATAATTACTTTGTGGCTTCAGTATGCTGCGTTCATTGTCGTCGGGTACAAAAAGCTACCCCGTTCAACTATGGCGAAACCTGGTTCATTCCCATCGAAAGCCCCATTGAAGTAGGCATGATAGTGGGGCCCACATTAGTGGGCTGACTTTGCCCTGAGTCGCCGTAGGCCGGGCTACCCAGCGGCGGGGGACTCATCAAAGCCTCCTCGCGCGAATTAGTCTCAGTGCTGGGCTCTTGGCTTGTCAATTGCAGCGCATGTCGTGATTGAAGGGCATCCTGGTGCACCGTTGGCGCAAGCGCCTTCCCCATCTGTATCGCCATCTTTTGCTCCATATTCGGATCGGTTTGCGGGGTCGTCTCGCCGCCGCTCGGCGTTGGCCGTGAGCTGTGATTAGCTGAGTCAATTGCCGTTAGGACCGGCTTCTCCGAATCCCCTCGTACCGGCAGTCTTAGGTTATTGTCGTCATCGTCCATCGGATGCAGCGGAGTGGGTAGCGGCTGCTTCCACCTTGCTCGGGGCGTGAAGTCAGGCTCGTGTAGCAAAAACTTGTTCGTCTTACCGCTAGATTTCATCCACAGGTAAAACCCGACTCCGACCGCAAAAATCATCATCACTACGATGACAATTGTTAGCACGCCCGGTTTGCGTGGGGCCTGGCACCGATCGGTGTTGCGCAGGTTGTCGATAATTTGATGTAACTCTGTGTTCTTTAGACTTTTTATTTCGCTCATATTACTATGCGTTTTGTTCATTATGCCAAAAATAAATGACATGCACGAACGCAACTTAAAAAAAAAATGATTTAAAAAGACACGAATGGATCCGCTGCAATACCGACTAAAAAGCGGGAATACTATGCCCGACCGCTTCGGCTCCCAGTACGCTCGAGAGCTTACTGCTTTGGCGACTTGCATTGCCTCGAAGGAGTGTTGCTACGTCTCGAGCCCGTTTTTGTACCATAAATCTTTCAAAGATCCAGAGGGTTGGCACGAGTACACCGGTCTAAAATCCACATGCGAGGACTCGGACAAAAACTTGCCACTGTTACGTAAAAGAGACCTACCCGAGGAAACATTAGCATCAGCTGCACATCATTTGCAGTCTTCCGTGAGTTCTGAGATAAAGGATGAGATCAAACTCGTCGCCCGCAGCATGTATTATAGTACTCCGAAACCCTCTGCTCTTGATTGCGAACACGTCGTGCACATTCGGCGCGGCGACGTTCAAAGAAATAAAGATATGAACCAAGTATATAAAAGCAAGCATGTAACAGACGAAACGTGGATGAACGTTCTTCATGAAATCCATGCGAAAAACCCGGAAGCACGATTGTGTATTTTATCGGACGGCACTACCGAAGAACTTAAAAAATTTGAGATTTATGCCGATGTGTACAACAATACCGATGAAAAGCACGCCTTCCACACGATGGTCGAGGCTCGCAACTTGTACGTCTCTGGAAGCAGTCAGTTTTCAGTTGCGGCCGGGTACTTAAATAAAAATAACGTGATTAAAATAGTGTAGAAAAGCAAGACCCATGCAAATTCACGGGTTCGGCGGATGCGGTCAAACCGCCGTTATGAGTGCGTACGGTCAAAAAGCCATCGCCAATAGCGTTTCCGACAGAGACAAACTCAAACACGCACCTAACACATCATGCCCCGTACAACCGTCGCTGTACGTATACTGCCACCCGGAGCTCTCGGCGGAAAGCCACTATCGTCGAGGATGGGGTCATTTACAAAGCGCTAAACTTAACCCAAATGGCAACGGGGTACCGCACAAGTTTAGCGATTACTTAAAACGCACGTGCGATAACCAAGAAGGATTCGGATTCCTAGACAATTTTCGCAGCTGGAATGCCTGTGAAACTGTGCTACCAGTTACAATCGAGGACTTTCATGACAAGGAGAAGATCGACCAGATCTCGAAGTTTACGGGCGTAGACACACCGTCAAATTTTATCAAGGGGCGACAAAGTACGTCGAAGGGCTCGTGTCTGGACTACACCTGGGCGACCATCCAATCGGAGGCGGCCCAGAAATGGGAGCGCATTTAAAACAGTTCTTCAATGCTAAAGGTTTCCATTTTACGCGGCGGTGCGATGCTGTACGCCGAGTTGCGCTTCTCGAAGTAGTTCGTTTTCCCAGGCAGGTCGATGAGCTGCATATATTGCAGCGATTCCGGAAGCGGCGTCTGGTAGATTTTTTCGATACCAAGCATTGTGCAGAGCATGTCCGCAACATACTCGACGTAGGCCTCCATGTCGGTGGATTTTACATGCAGAGACGTGTCCGACTTCATCGAGTCCCGAACAAACGCCTGCTCGCTTTGGACGGCCGAGCGCACAATCTCATGAACGCGCTCTATTGGAGGCGGGTAGTGAAGTTTGCGGAAGAGCAGACAGGCGAAGCGGGCGTGCAGCCCTTCGTCTCTCGCAATAAGCTCGTTGGAGAAGCACAGGCCGGGCATTGACCGGAAGTGCGCCTTGACGTAGAAAATCGCAGCGAAGCTGCTCGAGAACATGATGAACTCTGTGCACGCCCACGCAAGCAGACGCTCCGCAAACGGCTTTTCATCGTTGGTCCACTGCTCGCACCACTTCGCCTTCGCCAGAATGCTCGGAAAGGAGTTTAGCGCGTCAAACAGCTGCGCTTTCTCTTCCTCGTCCTGGATAAGCGTCTCAACAAGAAGCGCGTACGTCTCCTGGTGGATGTTCTCGACCGCAATCTGCATCCCGAAGAACGACCGGGCTTCGGGAATTTGTACTTCGCGACTGAAAGTGTTAATCAGATTCTCATTCACGAGTCCGTCGGCTACTTGGAAGAAGGCCAGAACCCTCGAGAGCCACCGCCTCATCTCGGCGGGCAAATTTTGCCAGTCTTCAATGTCTTTTGCGAGGACAATCTCTTCGACCTGCCAAAATGCTCCTGAGGCTTCCTTGTAAAGATTCCACATATCCGCGTGTTTAATGGGAAACAACGAAAACCGTTTATCGAAAGGGTTCGGTTTAAGGATGGGCTCGATTTCCATTAGTTACTATACCGGGTTGATCAAGTAAATATATTTTTAAGTATGTTCTAACCTGGTATGTTCTAACCTGGTAAAATAATTAGATGTCCGAAATTCATGACTATCCCTTTGCGTTGTCCATCGCAATGAACCACAGTGTTGAGATTGCGCGGCTGCTGCAACCACTTTCGCACACCTTGTTCGTCGAGGCGCAAGTCAACGTCAAGCCAAACACCTGCATGAGGTGCGGCATGTCGGTGTATAAGAAGTGCACGGGCGAACTGGTCCACGAGCTACCTTGCTGGCGAGCCTCGCTCCACGATCGCACCTGGCGACGCCTAGGCACTCTACCAGTGATCATCGACGTGCTCGGCCGGGCGCACGTCGTGTGGCATCCTGAGATAACCGTTGCGCGAAGGTCCGTGTGTCTACTTCGAAAGAGATCGCCGCGTGTCTTTTTGTTGAAGGCAATGGCGGATTCGTTCTACGTCATTGCGCTCTTGCTTCTGATGCCGGTCTCAAGGCATCGTACCTTGAGCCTACGGCAGATCGTCCGGTTCTATGCGTGCAAAAAAACGGCTGGTCTGCGCCGACTTCGAACCTGAAAACTGATTTCTTTTCGAATGCGGAGGAAAATTGACCTGTCGGGACAACGATCTCGTCCGTGTCTGTGGCCGTCGCAAACGTTTTAAGCGGAGAAGGAGATTCCTGTGCTGTGTCCACTCATATTTCTTGCAGTAATTGACCTATCAGGGCACTTGCAAACATTGACAATGAGTTGCGATTGTACTAATTGCTCGTGTTTTTGAAGAGAACTCAGTTGTGTACAAAAAAATCTTACGCATGACCAAATGAAAGGCGTCACAGTCGTTAACGAAAGAGACGGGTTTGGTGCACAGTATCACCATCGCGCAAACGCTCTTGCTTACTGTACATCGACTGAAAAGTGCTGCTACCAGCATACTCCGTTTACTTATGTTGCCCACGGAGAAGATGGCAAAGACCTGCAAAATTTCACTGGAATGAGTTCCACATGTGACAGGCCTGAGAATGTCGAAAGAGGCGGCATGGGCGGGAATTGGGAGGCACACGAAAACCCGACGCGTCATTACACCGACGAAGCAATCACAAAACTTCGTGAAATGTACCATTCGACACCCAAACCTGAACCGATTGCATGCAGTCACGCTGTTCACGTACGTAGAGGCGACGTCACAAAAGCAGGTTGGCCCGGACGCTGGGTAGACGACGAATTTTACACCAGTCTGATTTCGGATATCAAGCGAGAAGATCCAAGCTCAACTGTGTGCGTCTTCTCTGAGGGTGATGTCAAAGACTTTGCAGCTTTTGAAGCTGCCGGCGCCGAGATGCATCTTAACGATGACCTCAAAACTACTTTCCATTCCATGGTGCACACCCCCAATCTTGTGGTTGCAAAAAGTTCGCTGTCGTGGATTGCGGGGGTGTTGAGTGAAGGGCACGTGACAAGCGTTGGTGGACACCTTGGTAAACTGGACCACTGGTCTGAACGTCTTCCTTAACCGTTTCAAACTATTCCACACACCACTCGAGCCCTCTAATCGAACAGCAAGGCCGGTCTCAAACCTGAAAACTGATTTTTTTCGACTTGCGGAAGTAATTGACCTGTCAGGGCACTTGCCAACATTAGTCCATGAGTTGACAATGAGTTGCGTGCATGGACGTGGGAGCGATTGCGACGGATGCGCCCGCTTCGCTAGTAACCTTTCGATTGCGGTGCATAACAAGGAGAACATTGCGCCGGGGGCGTACCAGGACCTCGTCACGGCCGAACAGTTCTCGCTGAAGCAGGATGGGGTGCTTGTGCCGCGCCGATTCCCGAAGGCACCTGCCAAAGGCAAGCCGTTGCATCCAGGTGTCTATATCTTGAAAAATCGCAAACGCAAGTGGAATGCCAGAGCATGGGGAGCATGCTGCCAGCACTACACGTGTGAAAAGCACGCAAATTATAAGGACAAGAGCGGCGCAACGAACCAGCTATGTGGTGAGCACTCAAAATCGGCTGGGACGTGGACGCCGCAAAAGCAAAGCCAGTGCGTGAACCACCCGACGATCCAGGGGAACTACAAGGACGCCGACGGCAAGCCGGCCTGCGCCGAGTGCGCACATGCGGCTGGGACGTGGACGCCGTCCAGACCGTGCGTGAACCACCCGACGACCGAGGGGAACTACAAGGACGCCGACGGCAAGCCGGCCTGCGCCGAGTGCGCACATGCGGCTGGGACGTGGACGCCGCAAAAGCAAAGCCAGTGCGTGAACCACCCGACGACCCAGGGGAACTACAAGGACGCCGACGGCAAGCCGGCCTGCGCCGAGTGCGCACATGCGGCTGGGACGTGGACGCCGTGCAAACCGTGCGTGAACCACCCGACGACCCAGGGGCACTACAAGGACGCCGATGGCAAGCTGGCCTGCGCCGAGTGCGCACATGCGGCTGGGACGTGGACGCCGCAAACCCCGTGCGTGAACCACCCGACGACCCAGGGGAGCTACAAGGACGCCGACGGCAAGCCGGCCTGCGCCGGGTGCGCGATCAAGGCCGGGACGCTCTTTGCGTCGGTTTCCGGGGCGTCCAAAGTGGCGTGCGAGTGCTTTGACCGACTCGAGAGGCAGATCGGATACAAGCTGCCGCACGTCCATTACACATCCAACGGCACGGTGGGGAAGGAGGCAACGGGGCTCATCCCAGGCAGCAAAGCGCGCCCAGACAGCTACGTCCCCGAGAGGAACGAGGTCTGGCTCTTTCACGGCAACTACTACCACGGCTACCCGCCAGGGCACGAGAAGCACGAGTCTATATGCAACAACTGCAAGACATCGCCAGAGCTGTACGAGGCTACCGTGCTCCAGATGCAGATGTACAAGGAGCACGGCTACACGGTCAACTATATCTGGGAGCACGAGTACATTAAGACCACGACCAAAAAATGCCCGGTTCCGATCCAGAGCGTCATTCGTAATCTCGCATAACTGGTCTTGCGCAGCTCGTAAGGATTGCGCTGCGCAACTCGTCGCAGTCGATGGGCACGGCCTGCACCTGGGCGCACAAGTTCTTGAAGAGCAGGCGCCGGCTCGTACTCCCGCGGGCGCGTTTCGCACGCCACTCGAACTGCAGGGCCGTGGTTTTGCTGTACAGTGGCACGTACATCGATATCCTCCACGTTTTGAAGCGAGACGTTGCCCTTGCGCCACCAGAAAGCCAGCCCATGTGTTGCCGATATCGCCGCGGAACGTCGACGGTAGCGCCTACGTACGTGTTGTTGTTATTCTGGTTGACGAGCAGGTAGCAGTACCACGGGCGGGCTGGGCATTTGGCACGAGCGCCAGCCATCTCCGCGCACACTAACGCGAGTGCGTGGGGGGACCAGCCAGCGTTTCTCGTCATCCTCCTCCTCCTCGGCATGCCCCAAATCGGCACCCGAATCTTCACTGTCTTCGCTGCATAAATTACTTTGCTCCATTTTGACTCTTGCGACGCAAAAAAATCGACGACACATAAACACAAAAATCCAACATTTTTTTAATTGTCGTTCATGAAACATTTCGGTTAATATCTACAAATATAACACTGTTAAGGAATGCCGGCTCCAGAGGTTTCGAGCTATCCCCTGGCGCTCACTTGGTCGAGTTCATCGAGGGACAAAACCCGCTATCCAAATTCAGCGGATTACACGATACAGCTTCCCGTCGAGTTGTATAATGTACGCGAATTGAAATTTGGGTCACTAGAGGCAACATCGATCCCGCTGAGGCGCGAGGCCCTCACTCGGAAATTCGAAATTGACGAGGGTCAGCTCATTGGCGCGGGGGTCTGTGCCGTGACAAACCTCGACCTGAACCAGTTCGGCACAACCAACGCCGCAACTTCGATTGAAACGATTTACGAGATGCCGTGTAGAAACAACTCGTGCTCGCTGGCGTTCAGTAGCACAAGCAGCGAGCGCCCAACGACGGTCACGGTGACCACGAAGTACGGTCACGGCTTGACGTTGGCGTCTGCCGCCAAGGTATGTGTCACTTTGTGCTGCACTCGGCTCCTTGGTGCCGCACAACCAATTGTCGATGCCAACGGCTTAGTTTCCAATGTGGCCATTGTAAGTGCGAACAGCTTCACTATATCATATGTTCCAGTTTTGCTCGATGTCGTAGGCTATTCCTCACACAACGGAACGCTCCATTGTGAACTGTTAACCTCCGATGATATGAAGACAATGTTTAACAAGGTTCAATCGGGGCTTGTATCAACAGAGATTTCAATAAACGCATTGCGATTCGTGGTCTCTGCGAACCTGCGACTGCCATCTTCTGCGAATTCGATAGGGTCAGCAATTGGGATGGGAGGCGTGGTGCCGGTCTCTACCGCAAAAGTGCCGTTCATCTCGGGGATGGAATCCATGCTACGCGAAACCGTTCAGCGCACAAACGGTGTTGTGTTAACGGCTGCTGCAGTGTTCGGATACACGAACTCGTCCGGCGTTACCTCGGCCGTCGCAGTGCCCGGCGGCACGTATGCGCCAGCACAGATCGCCTCGGTACTTAAGCAATTGCTCTCAGCGGCAGAAACGACGACCGTGACGGTGGCAGTGTCCGTCGCCGAGATCAGCGGCCGGTACGACGACCTGCTGGGCAGCGGTTTCACAATTACGACGACGCACAACAACACAACTCGTGCAACTGACCCGCGTCCAACGTTCTCGTTGCATTTCTCGCCATTTGCCCAATACGGGTGGGCGCCGACGACATCCAATGCTAGCAGCCAGATTAACTCTGCTGCACGACTTCTTGGTTTTGCTACAGGATCCAGCGTGGTTTCAACCGGCGGCGTGATCAGATCAACCGAGCCTTCGGCGTATGGGTCGACTACCGCAACCGGCGAGAGGCGCTTTAAGTGGCAGTATAACGTGACGGGCGACATTGTGGATCGTCGCGTTGTCGTATCAGCGAGGAGCATACCGACCACCGAAATTTCCTGCGTGCCTGCTTCTACATCCTTAAGTGTGGGCGTTGATCAGACGGTGCTAACGGCGACGCCTACGTCGACGCCGTTGGCCGCTCACGTTGGCGACGTGCTGTTGCTGAGCAAGAACGGTGGCACGGGCATCTCGTCCGATTCTATCACCACTGCAACCGCATCAGCAGAGGTGGTCGCCATGTCGGCAACGTCGCTGACGCTCGTGACTTCGACGGACAACTTGAGCACGCTAAATGGATCGCCAATCACGAGCGCACCAGTCACGTTGCTTGCGTCTGTACTTGACACTCCTAAAATGACGATTGTACCGACCGGGATCGGTCGTGCGCTCGGGTACACCACAATACAGCGACCTGCAAGCTTCAGCAACGCCGATACCGCGTGGACGTTGGAAGATCCATCTTCGAGTTCAATCCTGCTAAGTATAGTGCCGGACGGGTCCGCCGAGGGTTCGGTAGAAAACGCCAATCACATACTGACAGGTCCAATGAGTCTCCACAAGTGTTTGACACGTATCACCGTCCGGCGCTCCGAAGAGATGCTTGCGATCACCTCTTCGGCGATATCCGAGGCGCAAGCCAGTATAGCGCGATTGAACCGAGTTCGTGTCACTTTTCGAAACATTGACGGGTCTGCGTGTGATTGGAGCGATACGGATCACCTAATCACGATTGTTGTGCGCTGCGAGCCCGCCCGAATAGCTTCGCGCATTCCTCTATTGAGCTAATGGTCCTGATCAATCAAAGTAGCCCAGTTGCGTTACATTAATGGTCATTGCGGAAGAGGAAAAATGAAGTGCCGGTAGACAGAGCAACATATGCGACGTAGTGTGTCAAAGTAGACGTAACAAAACTGTGTGCTTGTGAAGGGATTTGAACCCCCGACCGATGGCTCATAAGACCATCGCTCTTACCAGACTGAGCTACACAAGCGAGGCAAACCGAGCCGAATCCCGGTTTCGTTTATGTATATAGGTTTATTTTTGTGGTGGGTTTAAAGACGATGCAACTGTGGTTGGCGGCAACTGCGCCGCACGGTTTAACAGATATGTTTTCGGCCCCAAGACTGGCGCTGCAGACACACGCCGCTAGTGCTTTACTCGTTGCCGGGATACCAGACGAGCGCCTTCGGATCGGATTGTTAATTCCGTTTTCAATTATTCATATGCGCACCGACTATGGTGGGTTGTGGAATTCGGCGCTGGTGCACGCAGCGTGGTTTGCATGCCCTCCGCTCGCCATGACCACCTTGGCGTGCTACCACACTCCGCTCCACTACTTAAGGACATTTTCGAAGATGAAGCCCGCCCATAAACCGGTTGCGGTAGCACTTTGTGTTGCTGCGTCGGTGCTCTGCGCCTCGCTTCCTGAGGTTTACGAGGTCTCCACTTTTCACGCCATGTGGGTGGCGCCTGTGATTGCACACATAGTAGTCACTGAAGTTCGCGAGCAGCGTAGACCAATTCCTTAAATCACTTTCGGACAATTATTTTGACAGAATAGGAAGCAACCCAGCCAAATGGAAATTCCCGCCAAGTCTGAGCAAGAAAATACCGTGTTCGAATGGCACCCCCAGCAAGAAAAGATTTTGAAGCGTTGGGCAGAAACCGCATTGATCTTTTCGCTCATGCACGACCATGCGCACCGTGTGAATCGCAAAAAGAGCTTAGCCTTCACGCTGCCCGTCATTGTCATAAGCTCGATCACAGGAACTGCTAATTTTGCGTCAAGCAGTGTCGACCCTGACCACCATTATAAGCTAAGCATGATTATCGGCATGTTTAATCTCCTTGCGGGTCTTATCACAACCATTGCTCAGTTCCTGCGTGTAAACGAACTTGTAGAATCACACCGTGCCGCAAACGTTGCCTTTTCAAAATTCTATCGAACGGTGAGCATAACGCTTAGCCTACCTCTGTACGACAGACCAAACAACGGTACCGTGTTTCTTGAAGGATGCCGCCAAGAGTACGACCGGTTACTCGAGCAGTCGCCGGTTGTTCCGATTAACATTGTGGATAAGTACAAGAAAGAAATGAAGACCGCGGGTTGGGAAGTACCCGTCTTTGGGCTAGTGCCCGTGTCAATCTACCAGCCAAATGACAACGATACAACCGTCGAAGATGCGATGACCAGCGTACGGAATTCGCTTTGTCGGCTGAAATCGCTCAAGGGGATCAACCAATCGACCGAAATGGCCATCCTTGCCAGCCTTGACAACCGCAACCTGGAGGTGGAGGATGAGAAAGTATCAATATGCTGTGATGTGTGTGACGGTACGTGACGCAACTCAAGTATTGTGCTTCTTGTATAGAATGACCATCGGCACTGCAACGGCTCCTACTGCAAGGACACACAAAATGAGAATTAGCACAAACAATCCGCCCGCGCTTTCGCCCGGCGCAATGCTGCCTTTCCTGCCTTTGCTCATTGTAATAAAGTTAACTTGCTTACAGATATAATATACTTTTTATTACATGCTTACAGATATGACTTACAGATATGAGCTTTATATCCGGCAGCTTGATGTTCGTCTTACTTGCCCTTGGCATCCATAAAATGCACAGACGAGTGAGTCCCATTTTCTCGTGCCGCGCTGCCTGTGATCTCAAGAGCGACAGCGACAACGAAGAGCCCAACGCTGTAGATACACGCAACCTTGACGCAAGCCATGAAGACGAACGAGATTGGGTCAACGTTGTCGATATCAAACACCGGAAGGACGAATAGGATGGAAAGAAGTAGCGACGTTAGCGTGATCATTGCCGCACGACTTGATCGCCGGTTGTGGACATGCGACAAGAGGACGCCGAACGTAAAGACAGCACCGATGAGCACGTTGCTCGTAGTGAGGTACTCAGACCTTTTCTTATCGATCGATTCGATCTCCTGGTTCGGAGTGCGATTGAGCAGATATATGTCTAAAGCAAAGACAAACATGACCCATAAAGTGCAAATCCACATAACTGGTCGCTCAATTAAAGCGCCCGAGTTCCACTCAGTCCGTGCGAAACTCGACAGGACCAATGGCCATGCGAACGCCGCAATCGCATACACTAGCACTTGATATGCCTTTATAGCCGCATTCGGATTGCTTGACGATGTCGGTAGCGCAGTCGCCACCCGCCAGCTCCCACCGATGAACGACACCAGAATAACCAACAGACAAAGAGTTCGCGGTAATGACGAAAGGCTCATATATTGTTTGTTCTAAGCCACGAAAAATTTTGAGTATTAAAAGATAATTGACAATGCGACTCAATGTAATACTCATAGTGTTATGCATGCTTGCCGTAATACTACTTGCGCTTCTAGTATATGTACAAGTGCGTAAAAAGCGCCAGCCCCTGTCGCTTGTCATGACGCCGCAAGGGCACATGTCGTCAATCATCTTGCTTTACAACGATAAATACATCAATTCGAAAGGCTGGAAAACCGTGCTAGCCCCGGAAGACGTCCCCAATGAAGACGCCGTGCTTTTTGTGTCACGCCATGACGAGCACCGCCACGGCGGTAGTTTGTTTGCCGAGCACGCGATAAGTTCAAATTTGTTGCAACGGATACTGAACAAGTGTGCGACGCTTGCTCACCGAACGTACATAATTGTTTGCGGGAAGAGCGACAATGTCCCACGGGGCTCGCTTTTAATCCCGCAAAACGTCGTACGAGTGTATGCAAATAACGTTGCACCGCAGGGCAAGTTGCACTTCTTCCCCATGGGTCGTGACTGGCGAGCATGGAAGTCAAACATGGTACCGCATTCGCAGCAAACTGTCCTAGACAATACGCGCACAATTTTGTGTTTTGGGGCATTAACAGTTAAGTGCTATGGTGACAAAGAGTGCACGCGCAAGAAGTATGAGGTGGCTTTTAAGAATAAATCGTGGGTGACATGGAGAAAAGTACAGCGCCAGGAGTTCTTCGAATACCTTAAAAAAAGCAAATTCGTGCTATGCCCACGGGGCAATGCTCTGGACACCTTTCGGTTCTATGACACCATCTACGCCGGAGCCATCCCGATAGTAGCACACGAGGCGTACCACCACGTTTTCGACGAGGTTCCAATCCTTTTTGTCAAAACAGCGGATTTACAATCCCTCTCCGAAGATTTTCTGAACCGCGAGTACACACGGCTCGCAACGAAACGAAAGAGTTATTACAAAGCGCTCGACTTTGACTACTGGACCGATGAAGTCAGCAGCCTGCTGAACCATGCGAGAACCAGCCGGCGCGCCACGTCGTGGTCCCCGACGGAAACGCAGGTCATCAAAGCGGGCCGCACGATTACGCCCAAGTAATCTTCGAGAGAACGACCGACGAGTCATCGCTATTCCAAGAAATCCCCGATAGCACCTCGGAGTCGTCGGAGTTGTCGGAGTTGTCGGAGTCGACGTCCGTGCTCGAGTTCCATCCGAAGACCAAGGGTGCCCCGGCGCTCAAATCTGGTTGCGCTTCTTGCGTTCTGAATGCCGCGGACAGTAATTTACTGAGTTGGCTCGGCGTATCGTACGAGAGCATTGCCAACGACTCTGGAAGGTCTATCGTCTTTTCGTTGTGCACGTAGTAGCGAATCACGGCCTTTGCGCATTTTTCTCGCTTCTTCGGAGCCACTGATTGGAGGTCGACGGCTAACGTGCCTTCACGAACGCTTTTCTGAATGTCGAGGTCGTTCATTGAATGAATACGTTTGTTTCACACAATACAAAAAAATATGACAAGCTCGTGCGCCCTCTTGATCGTGCAGGGGTACCTACTATCCGACACTTGGGAACGGGTTGCTACCGTTGCCTCTTAGCGAGCGGGTTTGCACTGGGTTAGAGCGGGTTGGAATTGGCGCTGGAATTGGCGCTGGAATTGGCGCTGGAATTGGCGCTGGAATTGGCGCTGGGTTAGTTGAAATTTGCGCTGGAATTGGCGCTGGGTTAGTTGAAATTCGCGCTGAAATTCGCGCTGATCTTCGCGCTGGTCGCGCTATTGGCGCTGGGTTTGATAAGGTGATGCGATCCCGTGTCTCAAGCGCCAGTTGGAGCTCATCAACATTGAGGTCGTGACGCTTAGGTATTTTGCGATGTTTAATAGACGTGCTCTTTCGGAAATTGTCGTCGTCTTCGCTCAGCATCTTAAATGTAACCGAGTATTTGTGCACACCAGGGCCGCGCATGCGAGACTTGTTGTCTATTTCTACAAGTAAGAATTCTTCTTTATCATCTGGGCTCTGGCACGCCTTTGCGGCGGCTCTAGCCGGATGCACCGCCCAAATTGGTTGACTACTACTTTGATCGCCGTTCACACGGATGAATTGTACCTTTTCTTGAGATAATTTTCGACCTACGTTGGCGTTGGACGTACGTTTTTTGAAATTTTCCATAGTTTGAAATGACTGCCTCGTCAAATTTACCATGTCTTTCTTTAGATTATCTAACAAAAACAAAAAAACGCCACAAGATGTATCCCGAACGAGGTCAATAACGGTCTTCTACCTAGACTTTGCGCAGGAAACGCTGGATGTCTCGAAAGTAATTTCTTGATACCCGACGCCCTTGCCGATTTCAATGCTCTCGATTTGGCTTTGGAGCAGGTTAACATCCAAGGAGCCGCTATTGGGCTTTGTCAACTTCATCTCGATGTGCTGCTCACCCCACTGGTCGGTCACAACGCGCGGCGGGCCCTCGAGGATTGATGAGCGCTGTGCGATCTTGTACAGAACGATGCCCACGTTTTTGGAGTATTCGATCGGGCAGCTAGCGTACGCCGGGTGACGAGGCGTAATTTGCACGATGCGGCGGCGCTTGTTAGACTGCGAGCCGGGGTCGAATCCGGGCATGCACCACACCATGGCCTCTTGGCGCGCGCCTTGTCCGGCTTGCTTGTCTGTTACCACCGCCTTGGCGACGCCGTCCTTGGACCACGTGCATTGTGTGTGGCGCCATGCACGCATGGTGGGTTGTCTCCTGCAAGCCGTGTTTGGCTTCACCGGGGTCAGTTTCACTCAAGATCAAAAAAGTGCCCTATAGCTGACTCGGGTGTCCTGTCAGAGAACTCATGTCGTGTCAGCAGTTCATATCAACTCTTTCAACATAGCTTTCTCGCCGCTGGTGAAATACGGGACGTTGCCTCCGATCGAAAATCCGTTGTAGTCTTGCGACGAAACGTCGAGACGCATGCATGATTCGCTCAGCTCGACCTCGTCGAGCACACGAACGTGGTACTTGCGCATTGATCGCGCAACGCCTTGGTAATTCTCGCATCTAAGTAGCAGAACAATTAGGGTGCTCATTGGTTGGTCACCGACGCCTGTGTCGATGAGTGCAACTCCGTCGTCAATGTCTGTTTGTATCCGGTTGAATGTCTGTAAAGACGTTGCCATTTGAGCGATATGGAGAGAAGTTTTTTGCTTTCTGTAGATAGCACGACATTATGTCATTTACTTTTTTACAAAGAAAACTGTTCAATTCCGTCCTTGTGATCATGATCGCCGTTGTAGTGATTATAGTCTTCACATGTTACTGGTTCCATTTACGTGCAATCGAAGACTACGTTATGCCTACGGACGCCAAACTGACGGTCAACAAAAGCAACGTTGGCCCGCGTGACAGTTTCAAACGCACGGTGCACATACGTGTCAGCCGTGCCTGCCCTGAAAATCTATACGACTTCATGCTTTTAGAGTGGTTACCTTTTGTCAGCATCCTAGCGAAGCACCGGCACACAAAGAGCATTTTGTTACACGGTCGAGTACAGTGGAACCGATCGGCGGTTGATACATACTTCGATCAGATTGCGAACGAGTATCAAATGGACGTTATATTGTTGCCAATCGCAGAAATTGACACGCTAGTATTGACGCCGTCCGCAAAAATTGACATGTACTGTCTTGGCGACTGCGCCCCAAATGACAACGAAACACTGGTTGACTTCGCAAACGATCGTCACTTAGAAGGCATTCGTAGAACCATTCGGTTTATCAAGCACACCGTCTTGACGCTCGAAGCGCAGTCTGACATCATCTTCCAATTGACCGCGGAATCCGGAAAGCCGAACGACATTTTAAAGGAATTCGGGCAGCGCACTATCCAAGAGTACCCAGAGCTCAACATTCGCTTAGATAGCCCGGTGCACCGGTCAATCAATATTGTTACGCAGCTACGGTTGTACATAAACGCTAAGGCTGTGGTCATGACACGGGGCGCCGGATGTGTCTTTGCGCTCTTCTTGAAATCTTCGCCTGACCGATCCAAAAGCGCACAAGTCATCGAGGTAGGTGCTCGTACAACGATTATTGAGAAAATGGCGAAAATTGCTAATCTTCGACACGTGCATGTGTCTCACGCACGACAAATTGCCAAGCTTGTCCGAAATTTCTCGTCCCTTTAGTAAGGGTTAGATGCCTTTTGAATTTGAGAGTGCCAGAGTGATAAGCGATAAAGGCCGCCGTTGGCGGCAGGCAATGGATGTTTGCGATGAACTCGACATACACTGCCAGCACTCGGGCGCCGTCTTATTGAGCGAGAAGGCCGCACAAAAATGCACGTCTCGTGTCCTTGCACACGAGCGACAAAGCTTTACCAAGGGGACAATCGGCTCGTATATGGCTCATCAGAAAGCGTGGCACGCTGTTGCCGCAAGCCAAAACGAAGACGGCTGGCACGTCGTTCTTGAAGATGACGTCTCTTTGCCAGATTGGAATACACGCGACGTCCAGAATAAGATCACCAACGCGATTAATGCTGCCACCGCCTCCGGGAACGACTTTGTGCAGTTAGGCGGTTCCAACGACCTGACGCCGGCCTTGCACGCATATGCCCTCAGACCAAGCGCTGCCTCGCGCCTGTGGGAAATTTCGGCCGAATGTGGTGCTATTGAAAGATCAGCGGCCGATCTTGCCAGAGATGCGTGTCGCCACAATGAAATCAGTTGCGCCCGTATGGCGGAAGACCTTCCCAATCGGTCCTATACGCGCACAGACGGAATTTTGAAGCAGCTCAAACGCACGAACGACAACCCGTCGCAAATACGTCCGCTTGTTCGCGACCAACAGCGGCTGCTCGACTAGCACAGGAACGTTGCATGCGTGCTATAAAATAACAACAAGAACCGTAAAGATGCATGGGTGGAGAGGGACACTCAGAGGCATTTCCATAGTGCGACCAAAAAATCTGCGATTTGCAATTATGAAATGGACACTACACGATAGGGGATCATTCATCTATGCACATTCCCTCATACTCACACATGATCTTTGAAGCCTCTGCTCTGCCATCTTTTGTTAGCAAACTTATGCCTTTATCAGCAACCTTAGAAATTGCAGCTGTGCAAATAGCTTCGACGCTAATCGGAATGCCTTCGCACATAGGGCACTCGGGCAAGTAAGGCAGGACCGCAGCTTGTATGGCACCCGCATAAGCTAAGCAAAAAGCCGCTGCGGCAGCTCCTTGATATTTATTATTTTGGAGGATCGATAAAGCCACGCCGTTAATCGTTTTACAAGATCCACATGCTTGCGATGCGGCGGCGTTTGCCACGGCGTTTGCAACGTCCGAAACACCGCTATAAATTGTCTCCGACGTATGAGCGATTTCATTCACCGCATCTGTAGCTAAATTCGCCGTATTCTTTGCGACTTTCTTTAGGCTCTTAAAAAACCCGTCAAACCAAATGGTAACGTCGGCTGAGCCAGCAATCCGATGACGCGAATCTAAATTTTTCCAGTTAGAGTCGTGCGGAATCAGGTGGCCTCCATCCATGTGGACCGAGACATCTCCTACCGCGTCAATCGGGCTGTCGATCTCATCCGTGTTGGTGACTATGTACGATTTAGTTGAACCGATGATAGTAAAGCGCAGAAAGAAGTCCTTCTTTATGAGATCATAAGCTTCTGTTGTACCAAGTTGCTCTTTGATGTGTTTGATATCATTTTGAATCTGCGATGTTGACAATGTGGTATAAATATTTTGAGGGTCGTGGGATAATTTGTCAAACTCTTCCAATTTAAGAACGCTCATATGCACGTTGCCCTTGGATATGTCGAACCCGATTGGCACCGTCGACGTTTCGCCAGCACTGGTGCGGTCTATGTGCAAGTAGGCACCGCATGAAACAGTGCGTTCGCTTGAAAGTTCTATAACATCGTGTATGCCTTCCGTCATACTTGCCAACATCGATTTGTAGTCTTCATCAGGGTTCGGATACGATCCGTTCGTCTGTAGATATAGTGCAAACGAACCGCTCACTGGAAGCAAACGTGATTGGATGTTGAGCGTTGTTTTATCGGCCTGAACTATCCGAACCGCCCCGTCTGGATACAAATTCCCGACTATTCCGCTCCGTGTAATGTTCTGGGTCGATACCATGACGTTCCACATCGGCTCCGAACAGTCCAATGCCTCCTTGTCATCTTTCGTTGGCCTCGTCACAAGTAGGATCATGATAACGGTAAGTAATATAAAGATAACCACACCAGATATGATTAGCTTTTTGTCGGGTCCTTCAAACATTAGTGCCATTTTGTCTGCTATATCTAAAGAAAAAAAACGATCATATGTTCAATCCTTTGAGCACCTGCCGTCCTAGGTATTCCGAATATGCCGGCGGGATGCTCTCTCGGAGCTCGGCACGGTTTTCCGTCCAAGGGATTCCGAGCGCCGTCTGCCACTCTGCGGTCGTGCCACGTCGCTTGCCGTCGCCGTACACCGGATACATTTGCTTTGTAGGGCCGTCGGTCGGGTTCGAACGCTTTTCTCGTTTTCGCAAGCCGCTAACCTCTTCGTTGTAGCGCATCATATCCGCTTCCTTTTCTTTCTCATTCATAGGTATCAAATCGCCGCTCGCCCGCAGGGCCTCCCTGACGGACCGGCAATAATTGCGATTGAACATGGCGCGTACCTGCTTCATTCTCTGATCGGTTAGCGGGACATATATGTGGTCAATACGATCGCCGTTCCGCGATGGAAACTCAACTGGTTTCGCTTCGAATCCGTGTGGCATGCTAGGGCTCGAGTCTTTTCGCATCTTTTCGGTTCGCGGGCGGATAATGACGTCTTTTGGTGATCGATCGCCAAGCGAGTAGCCTCTCTTGGAGCACGTTTTCATTGGCTGTTCAAGTCTAAAGGGCAAATGGCCCGTCTCGAATAGCCGCATCCGAAAGACACGCAGGTCTTTCTCTGGAAACATGGTCCCGCACAGTCGGATGGGATTACGCATGTGCGCCTTGGCGCCAACGACATTTTCAATAATATAAGGTCGTAACCCCGCCTGTAGAACCTTACGAGTTACCGGAATGAGGTTAATGTGACGGCCCTCTTTTTGCCACTTCTTCTGGAACCGCTCGCGTTGCGCTTTCGTGACAATACCGCTAGCAAATTGACACGGAGGTGATGCCCAAACGAAATCAAATTTCTTTATGAACGATGCGGGGATTTTAGTGGCGTCACCCTGCAAGAAGTGCATGCCTTTTGCGTGTGTGTATCTGGGCTGCAGTTTTATGTCGATGCCGAAAACCGTTTTGAAGCCGGATTGTAAGAGGCCGAATCCTGCGCCTCCTACGCCGCTGTACAGATCCAATGCCCGTGGGCGCGGAAGTTTGTCTATTTTTCTCAGTAGCTCACGGTTTTGGAACTGTCTTTGGAACTGTGACATGTTATAGTATATTGGATCATTTTTATACGAATCGGTGGTTCGACACGGGTGATGGACACCGGAAGAATCGCCGGTAGCATCGCCGGCTCTCCTTTTAGCGGGCACTCTGGCGGGACAACCTTAAGCGGGCATCGCAGGTTCTGCACTAGAGTCTGACACCGCATGCAAATGAAGCGCATCTCAACTGCGTAAAAGTAGTTTTATACAATATACAATAAAATGTTTCAGAAGCGAAAAAACGAGCTCATTGAGCGAGATTACCGTCTTGAAATCGAACTCGGGCCAGGTCCGATCTCATGCGGCAAAGCCAAGCTCCGCCATTCACACGTCCGGGCTGAGCTGCTTATGGATTTGTGCACAATAGTCAAGGCGTCGACCGCCGCCAAGACTTCGCCTCTCCTTCACAGACTACCCGTCGAACTCGTCTGTAAGATCAACTTCATGGCACTCTGCCCGCCTCGCCAGACGAACGAGGACCTGATTGAGCGGGCTGCGACAAAAAGGGCAGCTAGGCGGTCTTCTGTGCTCGCAACAGCTTGCAATCCATGCCCGCAAGCAGGGTAGATGCATGGCGTGATGGCAGGCAAACGAGCGGAAGCCTTCAGTATATGTTTCGCAGCAAATGACACAGACAGCTTCTTCTCGATCGGAACCTTTAGTGCAGCGGAGCGCTTTGCAGCGCAACGGAGCGCTTGATGTGCGCCAGAAGCCCGCCAGCCAGATAAAATCTCGCAGGTGTGGCACGGTTTCCCAGCTGGTCGGTGGAGCAGTAACTTCAATCCGATCGGGCAACCGAAAGGACCAATTGTCTGTCCATATCGCATTTGTCAATGCGTTTTTGAGCGTAACGGTCCCGTTTGGCGTCGCAACCAATGAATTTGCGACGCATGGTTCAAGGTCGCTCCAGTTACGAAACAAAACAACGCCGCGGACAGGGCCATTCCTGTGTTTCTTGACGCCTGATTGCGAAACTAGCCAGCCAACAATGTCCAGCCGGCGCATATGACCAATATGCAAGCACGGGACGGGGCAATGTATTAACGGATTGGTTTCAATGTTTTCATATCTATGCATTGACAGGCCACCGTAATACAGGCCACCGTAATACAGGCCACCGTAATACAGGCCACCGTAATACGGTTTTTGTTTTTCACGAATCGACTTTTTCGTCCTCAGTAGGGCCACGGCAGTCGAAATTAACCAGCCGATGAGGGACAGAGAAATTCCATAGGTATCGTGAGTTGTCCCTTTACTTGTACCGGGCTTAAGGTTTGGAGTGAAAGCCGCTTAGTTGCCGATTAAAGGTATATGATCTTTGGCTATGTCGGTCTGTCGTGTCGTCATAGCTTTTCTATTTTTTTTAAAATGTCCAGTCTTTAAATAATGGGCACGCCAAAGCACATGCGAGGGATTTCGGGCGGGAGCGACAAGGAAGACGTCAAGCTACTCAGTTATTGGATGATAACGAGCTTCGAGGCGGGTGGTCGAAACGCATGGAAGATTGCGGTGGTGATGTCAGCGATCCTGCGACAAGGCCAGCAAAAGGAACACTCACGAAACGGTCTGTGGCTTCCGGACGAGCGTCATAATGCAAAAGCGGTACTGAACAAAACGCTAGATTTCTTTCTTCGTATGGTGCAGCAACACCTGCATTACCTAAAACGTGACAACCCGAACGATACGTTCTCATTCAGGAGCTTAACTGAGACTAACATATGGAAAATCGCCGACAATTTTGCGAAGCACGTCACCAAGCCGCAGCGGTCTCCCAACGCAAACTTGATATATTCATATACGCTACGCGGGTACAGTAAGCTTAATGGCTTTCTCCGTTACCAGACGGACGACGATGCCCCTGATCGTGGGTACACCAAGTTTATCAAAGAACACAGCGACATCATCATGAATCGCAAGCAGGATCTTAAAGACATCGAAAAGGTACACCAAGACTGCCGACAGGCATGCACAGGTACGCTCAACACAGGGTCAAGATATAAGTTCGAGCCACGGGTTGCGATGAACGAGTGCCTGCAATTGTGCCGCACCCCGAGTACCGAGACCCAACCGAACCCGCTCTATCGAAATTGTAAGACGTCAACTGTGGGGTGCACCCCCACATCTACCCCGGACTGGAATGCAGACCGTTACAAGGAGCGCGATCTTGACAAGCTCATGCAGGTCGGTTACCTCTCGTTCGAGGCAAACCGAGCTCAAAAAAACTGGGATGCCTGGTGGGAAAAGACCTTCAGTGCCACAAATAAGCCCGAAGAGGCAACAAGGAAGGCACGCAAGGCAATAGACTCGTTGCAATTGCTAGTCGACCACATTGTCTCGCCCGCAGAGTACGAAGCTAGCGCAACCGAGGAATGCAGGAGTGGCTACATGGAAGACAAGACCAAAAATAGAAGGAGAAACAGGAAAACGTGCGTAAACAAGAAGCTCGTTGGGTCCGTGGACGGGTATCCAGAGAGCCACCTCGGTCTGTTCTACTACCGTGCGTGTATGGCGCACAAAATGGCGCAATGCAAGAAAGATCACTTGCACCATGCCGCATGTAGCGCAACTTGTACCGCAACCAATGACAATGGCTTTGTGTACGCACAAAATTCCAACCCGTTCCAATCGACAATTCCGTTCGCAGAAGACCAGCGAAAATTGCTGTACAGCAATGAACAAAAAAGAAATTTCGGCGGGATTCTCAATATTAATCACGAGTCGTTGGACAAGTTTTACGACGACAGATTTTTCGGTCCGGGCGATAAGACGCGATTCACCGAATCGACATGGGAGACTGCCAAGGAGACGTGCCGTGATGCGTGTCAGGACGCCGCCATTGCAGAAACAGGCGTCAGTTTGCCTTTTGGCAAGCAAACAGGCGTCGCTGACGAAATCGCAACCAGGCATTGCAAAACGCTGTGCGACACGAACCCGTTCAAAAAGTCGAACCAACCGGACTTCGCACTGCATGGCGTTGACGCTTACGCCAAGTTGTACATGTACGAGACCGACCCAACACGGCTGCGCTTGGCACAAAAGACCAAAGGTGTAGCCGCTAAGGCAGTTCAATACACGACGATGTTCCTCAGTTTTGCGTCGTTGTGGTTTTCGTTAATTAAAGCGATCCCTCCGCTCATCGCACTCCCTGCGGCTGGCTTGAATCCCGCCGTCGTTTCTTTGATCGCAACGTTCTTACTCATTCTGCTCATGATGCGCTCTGGCGTTATGATCGAAGAGGCCGTCAAGCGCCTACAGGTGGTGTACGACTATATCGAAAGTAACCCGAGGACGCTACGGTATTTAGGCTGGTCCCTTAAATATTCGAGCTTGTTAGTGTCCTCCTTGGCAATATTTGCACCGGGCGGCCTGTTGGTGACTCTTGGGATCACCGTAGCGACTGGAGGCGCAGCTAGTCTCGGCGGTACCATAGACCGAGCAGTAGAGAACAAGACCGGTCAGGGCATTGCCAACGAACTCCTAGACGCCTTCCGCATAGTCAATCTGACAGAGAACGCGGCAAAGTGGGCAGGGGTTATTTCGATCATACAATTCATCCTTAAACAACTTATAGCATCGGCTGCGCTATCAAGCTTCCAGATATCATCGTTCTACCTTGTTTTATTAATTCTGCTCTTTATCATGGGTAAGAAGCTAGTAACGCGATTTAGCGCAACAATTGACCGGTTCGTCGACGTTTCTCCGAACAGCTTAATCGCAGGGGTCACTTCGCGCGTACGTAACGGTTAGACGATTGGTTGTTCAAAGCGTACCACTCTTCGAAGCGGTCGAAGTACTTTTGAAGCTTTTGATGGTCGCTTTCGCTATCCTTGTCATTAACATTGCGAATCATCCACCCATTTTTAAGTGCGGTTTGCACAATGGAGCGTGTGCGATCGATATCGTTCGTGAGAGCATACTCGGGTTCGCCAATGTAACTATTCAACACCCGCAGCGATTCTATCGTAGCTTTCCGTCTGAACACGTACGCCGCATCTGCGGCGTTCCCAAAGCGCATCACGTACGTGGCGCTCTTACTAGGTATCTTGCGGCGGTTTTGCTCCCTCCACCTGTTAAACCCTCTCATCTGCGACGTCGGCATGCACCCGTGGAACGCTTCGAGTTTTTCCTCGTAGGTTTGCGGTGACGTTGAGTAGTTTGTACTCTGCTCTTTCCATGCGCAGGTCTCGGTGTTAGAGCACACGTCGGCAACGGCGATGTTGTTGCATCGCCGGAACTCGGACACACTTTTATCACTTTGGATTGCGCTTCGAAACGGCCAGCACGTTGGAATTTCCGGTTTGTTTACATAGAAGCGCGGCTGCGGAAATTGCGGAATTTCTTTGAGAGTTCGTCTATTTGCCATATTTGAAAGACAAAACAAAAAAACGGAAATAGTTTCTGCTCAGAGCTCGTCAAAAGCAAATGCGTCAGAGATTAGGTCGTCGCTGCCGTGATTGTTGCGGTAATTACTGAAACCGAACGATTTTGTGTCTTCGAGATCGAGCTCGGGTAACTCAACCTCTCGCGCCTGTGTTACGACTTTGGTGCAACCCTCCTCGTCTGCCTGTACGATGTGGTCGATGGCGTTACCTGCCGGGAAGCGTTTTGGTTCAGAGCCCTGTTCCTCCACCGCAAAGTGTTCGTGAATTCTTAAGAATGGCTTCTTGCACATCTGCACGCGTTGTAACAGTTCGAGGTCAGCCTTGTACCAGAAAAGCGACTCAGATATGTCGTTGGATTGCGTCTTATTGTATAGGACCAGCGATTCGTAGTTCTCGGTGCACTTGTCCATGATCGCACAAAACTCTGAAAACGTTGTCATACCAAAGAAGTTCTCATATAAGCGCTTCCGATTGCTCATCATGCGCTCGGCGAGCGTAAAAATGACATCGCAGTTCGTCCGAATAGCCGGGCCAATACTAAGCGCCTCCTGCAGCGTGATAAACACGGTAAGGTGCAAGTGGCGGCTGTTGAAAGCCAAACTCTTAAAAACACGCGAGTCAAAGATCTTTCTCTCGTGCGCCATATCGTCCAAGACCAGCGCGACCTCCGAGCCATGACCGCGCTTCCACTGCTCGCGCTGCACATCGCACAGCTTCTGTAGCGCACTTTCGCTGAGGTCACGATGCACAAGACCCGAAGGAATGATTTCCGACAACACGCCGTTGCAATCGTCGGTCGGGCTGAAACCCATGCAAACATCAATTTTGTCGGATATTTCTGCCAGAAGGCCTTTAAGAAGCGACGACTTTCCGGAGTTCCGTTTCCCGATGAGTACAACAAAGCACTGGAAAATTCCGCTACCGCCCTCGGACTGTGGAGAAAATTTTCGTAGTTTTAGCTTCATTTACGTGCATGCTCAAAATAAATGAAGCCCGACTAGCGCACTAGTCGATGTCTCCTCCGATACCTTGACCGACAGTTTCTTCTAAATACTGTGCTATTATTTTCGCCTTTGTTATAGACACTCGCTCTGCATCTCGCTCTGCATCGTCTTTCGCTTTTTTGTATCTTCGCTTATACTCGTTATCCTTTTGATTGAAATCTTCTTGTTCGGCGAGGATCTTGTCCTGAATCTCGCGTGTGGTGCCAGTTCCTTCGTCCATCCTTTCACGTAAACTGCGACGATCTACCTCACTCTTGTGATTTCGCTCCCATATTTTTTGATTTTCCTGATCTTCGGCATTGTTCCCGAGAGATACTAAATCCAACCGGTCAATCATTGCGTTAGTCGCCATTGTAGCGGGGTTGACTCTGGCCACATGCTTTCCAATCCAATTACCGACTGCACGTCCGTCGAGAAGACTGTAAGTTGTCAACGCAATCATCAAAATAAGGGTCGTCCATACAGCTATGCCGCTCACAGATGCGAAATGTCCGGAATACATTTGATACGCAGACTTAAGTGCTAGACCGAGAACGATAACACCGAACGACAGCGTGATAGCAAGCTTCTTTGCTGGGGAGATGCTCCTGATAAAAAACGCATAAATACAAATCACTGCCAATATTCCGCAGTACAGAGTAATATCGGCTGATTGACTTAGGTTTGACTCGATTGAGCCCATGCTTTTTTGAACAATACTTTTTATTCATCGGGTGCGGGCGCCACGTAGCCGGCCGCAATTGCTGTTGCGTCCTCGGGTAACAGACCGGGTGATGCACGGTGCAAACTTTGTAGGGCGTTGGTCTGTTCAAGACGAGCACGATCGATCATTTCCTGGGCGGTTATAGAGTACCGGCGTTGCACGCTTTCATCTCGACCAAGAAACGAGAGCGCCCGCGCAAACGCAACGGCCTCTGTCGAGTGCAGAAGCGCAAAGACCGGGTTCTTGTCCTGTTTCGAAGCGTGGATGAGCTGAGAGCTCTCTCGTACGAGAGTGTCGCAGGCCATGATCGCTCGTTTGGTATCCGTGCTTGTCTGTAGGCTTGACAACACGCAAATCGCAACAAAGATTGCGACAATCCAAAGCGACGCCTTCAACAAATCCATTAAACTGTTGTATTACTTTCTAATTTTTTTTATGGGTGTGACATTGCTTAGTCGCCGAACCGGCGAAACCGTTCAGGGCGTTTCTCTGCCTCAGAGCGCGCAAGATATATACCAGCAGCTTGCTTCGGAGTCTTCTCGCGACACACCGGGTCACGCATGCATTCCGCACTAACACGCTTACCGTATTGGTTGTTCAGGTCAAGCGCAGTGGCGCGCTGTTTGAAGAGGCCTTCGGGGTCAGTATTGAGCAGCTGATGCAGAGTGCGCGAATCACTCCAATGCAGCTTCATTTTTGGACTGCGATATTTCACTTCCTGCTTTTTGCAGCGGAAGCACGTGCGCACGATGTGGAAGTCACCGGGCGTGTTCAAGTTGCGGTTCTCGCTATTGAAGTCAATCTCCCAGCAGGCCATGTGCCCCGACGAGTCGTGACCGGGGTAGTGGTAGTCAAAGACCGCTTTTGGGATTGGATCCATCTCGTGAAGCTCGCCCGCGCAGACGCCCTTGAACGACGACGCAGCATAACCAACGCAGTTTTCGAGAGGCGTCCCGGGCATGTCCCAGTACTTCCACGGACGGGTCATCTCGCCGTTCTTGCCAATACCCTTTAAAAGCTGCTCGAACAGATTCCAGCAGAAGGTGAACTCTTTGTCGTCCATGTCGGGCAATGGCACGAGCTTTACAAAAATGCCGCGTGTTTTCATCCCATGTGACATTAAGGACATGTCAATCGTGTAGCCTTGCTTTGTCGCCGTCTTGCCCCACTTTTTTAACTCCAGCATCACGTCGATGCCGTAAAGTTTTTCGAACTGCTCGATCTGTTGCGGGCGCTTGCCTTGGCTAAGAATCATTCCGCAGAAGTCCACCCCTGCAATCTCGGTAAGGGCCTCGTCCATGTCAAACTCATCGCGTTGCGGTGGCAGATCGCTCATACCGAAGTCCTCACTGTCGTTCTGTATTTCAACCCTTGCCTCGCGCCAGAGGTGTTGACCAAATAGCCGCGTCTGTTCCAGCGACCGTGGCAGCAAGGTCACATGGTTGGTGTCTATCTTAAAGTACGGTTTTAGCGTCTGGTCGAGCGAGAGCAACATCTGTACTGGGAAGCGCTGCTGGGTCTTGTTCGTCCCAATGTCGGCGCGGCCATTAATCACTGACTGCACAATCGTGCCTGCGGCCGGATCCTTGAAATGCGTTTTCCCGGATTTGTGTTTGTTGTGCATCGCCTCTTTCTGCTGCACTTCGTTCACGTTATCGATGTTCTCAGGGTTCAAAACGACGTTAGAGATTTCCTCGTTGTTCGGAGAGACAAGTGTAGTTGCAAAAACATTGAACATTGTTGATAGCAATGCGCCGCTTCCTAAGACCTCCAATAGCGCACGGCTTGCGCACTGCCCGATAACGATGGCCTTCAGGCTCTTCATCTTAAGCAGGCTTAACCGTGAGTCCTTGCCGCATCCAGCACAGACGAATGTAGACTGGGCTCCGTCGCCGCAGTACTGCTGTCCGCAGAAGTCTTCGTCGACACGGACGAGCTCGCAAATTGCGCACTCCTTGAACTTAGGCGTTCCAAACATGAGCAAATTTGTCTGCGCTGCGTCGTCAACTGCTGCAAATAAACGCTCCTCAGTCATGCCCTGCATGATGCTCGCCTCGGGCGAGAGGCCGTGCAGTTTGCCGCGCGGCAACGAAACGCCATGGGTTGCACGGCTTTTTTTAAGCTCGCCGTCGAGCTCTTTGCGCAGCAGCTTGTTGAGCGACCGCCAGTCGTTCTTTGACAGCAGCCACGAGCTAGCGTCTTGCATTCTATCCCAAAGCTTGATGAGCATCTGGCTGCCTACGGTGCACGACTGGTACTGCGAGCCGGAATTGCTTTTCCACTCGTCCGGAATCTGCGCAACCATGCGACGATGCACGAGGAAGATGTGGCACGAGAGCTTGCCCGTCGGCTCGGCCGGACAGCAATAGCGCAGCTCGCATAGGTTTTTGTCGCCTGTCTTCAAGAGCTCTGGGCGCAAGTTATCAATTGATGCAGCGACTGGTGCGGTGATGAGCGCAACAACGTCGTCCTCAGAAATGCGAGTGCCGTCGATAGCGATGAACGATTTCGCAAAGACACGTATTGCAATCTTTCCGAGGTACTCGAGCTCGCCCGTCGAAAAGTTAGGCACGAAGTGTTTGTCTTGAAAGTCCAACCACGACGCTTTGTTGCCGAATGTTACGGGAAACCGTTGCTGGCAGAGCTCTAACTCGCCCTCGACGTACATCGCGTCAAACGCAAGATTCCAATCAATGTCGAAAAACGGCTTCGTTGCAGGGCGTACTTCGACGCCGAGCTCATTTTTAAAACCCAACCGTTTTACGATCGGGTACACAAAGGACGGCTTGTGCAAGTGTAACGACTGCTCAAGCGCGTGGTGCAACGTTAGACCGTACCGGACGTGAAACTCGGCCATGTTCTCCTTCGGAACGTGTACAACGTGGTTTGGCAACCACCAATTCTTATCCCCCTTACCGATGATCAACTGGAACTCGTTCTGATTGTTTGCCCCCTTGGGCAGCTTGTAGCGCGCGTGCGATGCGCTCATATTGTACGGCTTGTGCTCGTCGGGCACCGTTTCGAACTTCTCGAGCTTCTGTCCGTCGACAGTCGCCAGCCCACGGGCCGCCTTGACGTGCCGAGTCAATGCCTGGAAAAGCGCCGTCCATTTCAGCGCATGATTAAGGCCAACATCGCCCGCGTTACGCTTCTCAAATGATTCGACTTCTGACGCTGGCTCAGGCGCCGCAACGGGCGCTGCAACAGGCGCTGCAACGGGCGCAGCGCCGGGCGGCGCTGCAACAGGCGGCGCTGCGCCGGGCGCATCTACGGGATTAGCTAAACGAGCGTCCGCAGGGGGCGCAGCCTCAGTCATGTTGCTGGTAGAATTCAAATTATCTCAACTGTCCGGACTCAGGTGCCCTGACATGGGTGGCAGACGGCGAATCCTAACGGCACAAAATAATTATGTATATAGAAACTATAGAAACTATGATGAAAATACATATAATTGTGGGGTTATTTGTTATACTCGCACTCGTTATCGGCGTTATTCTCGCTATTGTGTTTACTAATTCAAATGACCCGGCTAATGATTCGGCTAATGTTCCGGCTAATGTTCCGGCTTTTACTGTAAGTCTCAGTGGCATCACGGGTGAAACAACAGGAACCACACTTGCAAACGCCGCTTCCGCTACGAAAGTGAACGACCTCACAAACCTTGGCAGAAATCCCTATCCAAATCCGTTCAAATTAAGCAACAGCTTGTTTCCAAACATAGGTGAAAATTGGAAAAATAATTTGGGGACCAGATACTCAAACCTGTACGCAAACCCTTCCACTCCTAGTTCTTACAACATAAAAGTTCATGAAATCGGTTTTTGTAACGACATTGGAACGTTAACGGATTCTAAAGTCACACTCGATGGCAAAGTACCAATTTTTAATATGTCGGAGGGTCAAGACATTGATATTGGTAACGGAAAGTCGTACGGGCTAAGTACACCAGGGGTAATGAGGCCCACGAATGGCACATATCAATTTGCGTATATTATTATGTCAAGCACATTTACGTACCAAACAAATCTCGACGTAGAGTTTGTTACCGACAGTGCCGATCCTATCAGTTGGAATGGTGACCTTCCTATCAGTTATAATACAGAAATCCGCGAGGATTTTATTGGCCAAAAAACTTACTTTACCGGCGTTACCACCGATAGTAACTATTTAGATAAATCAGATTCGAATGGTAAAAATAGTGATAATATACATAATTGGTTAGGAAATGGTTATAATCCTATTCTAGACTCAGACTCCTTACCTTCTTATGCGACCGCCGCACAGTTCCCCATCACAACCGATAAGACAAAGATGGTACAGGCATACCTTGCGTTAGACAACGACCTAAATCCTACAACGGCGACGTATGAACTTACGGGTGGCTTTTCTGCGCCCTATGCGAAATATATTATAGGCGTCGTAGAATTGAATACTGCAATTACCATAAATAACACGACAATTCAAAATGTAAATTGCAACATCGACACAGCCTGCCTGCGAATGATGGTCATGGCAGCTTTAGATTGCCAATATGATAGCCTTGATAGCGAGAGCGAGACCTGTACACAGGTTTTGAAAGTACTTCATCAACTCGGACCCTTCGCCATGAGCTTTACGAATACATAATGAGGGAGGGGTGTCAAAGCACGTATTCCACCATTAAGGCCCATGAGTAACGGAGCACTAAGGGTAGTAGCACTGCACACATTACGGTTGTCTTGCATCGTTTTATGAGTAATGGGTCGCCTTCCCATAGACGGCGGGAAAGCTCAATGCCCTCGGCAACCGCGGCGTGCTGAAGGTCATGCATATCTGGCAAGTGGTGGTGTTCGCCGAAAATGCATGCGGCGGCACTGCCAAGCAAAGTAGCGTATATTAGCTCACTCTTCAACACGGACCTGTTTTTTTTAGGCGAGGAATTTGGATTGCGTGGGCTGAGTGGCCTTAACGGGGCAATTGGCAGGAGCGGGGCAAGTGGCAGGAGCGGGGCGAGTGTGCTACGCGGGCTTAAAGGAAGAACTGTACGGAGCTCAGGGGAGCTCGCCGTCTTGCGGATAGAACCCGTCGTTTTCCGCAACGAAAAAAGATTAGGCTGACTCGAAAAGGCTATCATTTCAAAAAACACTTTATTTTTTAGTCCGATTTTAATCGCAATATGACTTTAAAAGAACGAGTTTAATGCCATGAATAAATCATGCAATTCTAATCGCGGATTGTGATATTTGAGTAGTGCTTTCCTTGGTCGAGGTCGGCGTGCCCCAGGACCTTGCGGATCCACCCATGTAAACTGTATGTGTGCGGTTGACACGCGCGGAACGTAACCATGGCGTAAAGCTCTCGCGCCGCATGCAGGTGGCCCATTTTCTCGTCAAGCGGCGCAAGGTATCGTTTGGCTGCCCTCTGGATCGTTGAGGCGAAGCGTCGATTCACGTCGGAGGTTTGGGACTGTTCCGGCATTGGCCACCGCTTTCGGATTCGATTCATCGCTTGCTGCACGTCAATAATTGGGGCGAGCACGGGCACATCGTAGCACTTATCCGGGTCGCGGAGGCCCGCCTTGACCTGCCCTGAGAAGCACGCCCAGTGCACATGAGCTGACGCTCCTTCAGGAGATGGCCTGTTGTCAAAAGCGCCCGTCAGGAAAATCTCGGCCGCACGCCGCCCTGTCACGAGCGCAACTGCGACAAGCACCGCTGCCTCAGATTCGTCTGGACTTTTTAAGCACTTTTTCGCCCATGACAATAATTTATCGACGTCTTGTCGCATAAGCAAGATCACGTTAGAAGATTTTGTCTCGATGCTGCGCAATGAAGCCTCTTTAATGACGGCAATCTCGCCCGCGTTAAGCTTTAAGTCCAGCACGATACGCGGTGTAATTGGTAAGCCTTTGATAATGTTTTGTGCATCTGATCCGTAGATGTTGCCACCCTTTAGGATCGCAACCTGTCGACGACTCTGTTGCAGCCGATTAAGTTGCGAAAAGTCCTTGATATCCGTGTTCCGAATCTCTTGTGCGGTGAACTGTTCGAACGGACGCATTTTCTCAAGCGCGGCAATGCGCACTCTTCGAATCATGTTTCGCAGAACCGCTTTGTTCGGATACTTCTCTCTCATGCTGTGCAACGTCAGTTGAGCGCCTTGGGCGAGCAGCATGCTAGCAAAATCGTCTTTCACAACGACGAGCGCCTGCATTTTTGAATAGCTGGTGCAAAAAAAATCAATTTTGACTTCTTCGGCAATTTAGAACAGCTTAGTCTATCGTAAGCGCCTGTACACCGATGCAATCCCCCTGAATAACTTCACAGTCTCCCCACCACAGGTACCCATTCCATAAGATCGCTAGACTCCTCGAGTCAGGCGGCGGCTTGCCGAACGGATTCGCATTCGACATAATGTTCGGGTACTGGCGGAACAGTAAGCATACCACAAAGCGCGCCGCAACCCCAGTCACCACGATCATGTGCGTCTGCGACTTGCTTATACACTCATCCGCAGCATTAAGGCATGACCTGTTGTCGAGCAAGTGCACGTTTACTCCCGTGGTGTTAGCCAACTGTCGCAGCGCTTTGACCGCACGGCCTTGGTCCGGTGATCCGAGCATTTTCTTCGTTGTACGGGGGTGCTCGAAATAGTATATGTTATGACATAGAGCCATGCAAATCGTCATTGATCTGAAAACTCTACAGGCTGCTTCTGAACAGGCACGGCAAGCCACAAAAAAACCATGGGAAAACATCAGCGTTGCCGTTAAACACGCTGAACCCACAGAGCTACCGCTTGACTACGTCTGCCTGCTAAACCTGTACTACACGGCGGCGATGCGACCGGTACGACGTAGCCAGCGTTTACGCAGCAACGTACTACGCTAGCTCACATGCATGGCCGCAATTTCAAGTTTCGTCAAGTGTTGCTCTTCCTCGACGTCGTCTTGAAAGGGTAACTCGGGTGGGTGACACGGACAGCCCAACGGCGTGAACGGATGGGGGGTGCTCGACGAAATTATGTCCGGCTCCGGTTCGTTTTTAAAATCGGAGACCTCGCACATGGCAACCGCATCCACTATGGAACGGCACATCATGTCGTTGGAATGGACTTGAATAACGGACGTACTCCACTCAATATACCAAGAATCTATTGCGGACTTGTCGTCAAGGCGGATGACGATCGCCCGAGGAACTACGAGGCAGACCACGTCCTGACCGTGCACCAGACCGCCCACAGTCATCTCTTTCGGCGCAGCATGCGATTCGGAGAAATCCGCCACGTCGACGGTGCTATCCAGCGAAACACGACAGAGGCACTGACTATTAAACTTGTGCATGATTGCTTCCACCGTTTCGGTGCTCTTTCGTCTAAATAAGTGCTCAGCGATTTGCATCGACAGATATTTTTGCAGGCGCACGCCTACTTGGCCGCCGAGCGCCTCGTTGGTGATGTGCACTGCACGTGCCTTTTCTTCGTTCTCGTGCATTGAGGTCAGGATGCCTCTCAGGATAAAGCCTTCCGTTGGACCCCTCATGTTTCGAGCGACTATTGGTTCAAACCACACAGCCCGCTGCCCGCCCAACACCACCTGCCTGCGGCGGGGGGAAAGCGCAAAGGTATTTATTTTTTTGATGACAGCATCTTCCAGTTTCTGCATGACTTTTTATTTCTAATGATTTAAATTTGATTCATTGCGTTCAACGCGCTTCTTATTTTTTATGCCACACAGGGAACCGATAATGTCAGCCACTCCCCAGCCAAGCCGCCTGCCGTACTTAATGCGCGACGCATTGGTGATGAAATACCGAGCGGAAGTCTCGTCCGGCGTTGCCCAGCTTTCTGTCTACTTCGAACGCCCGGTGGGTGACTCGGATGACCACATCGAGAAGATGGACACAATTGTTGCCAAAATTGCTCTTGCGCAGCAGAAACTAGCCGCACTGGATCGCGTCGTGCCAACCTCGCCGCCAGAACCGGGCGAGTCGGAACAGAGCGATTGACATGAAGCGACCCCCCCGACCAGCGCACTCGGCGATGGGCCTGCGGAGGACGGGGCGAGGCCTAAAGCTAGAAGAAGTAAACGTTTGTCAATCATTAAAAACTAGGCATAAAGAAACTAGGCATAAAGAAAAAGAATGTTTGCTTGGGCATTGATATTGTCCGCAATCGCGCTGCTCCTGTTGTTCTGCTTGCTGTACAATAGTCTTACTTTCGAGTACTTTAAATGTGACGAACGTTTACAATATCGAAATGCTATCACCGTGCTGATGCCAACGTTCAATCGCAACCTCGACGTGGTAAAGAAAATCATATTGCACTACGAGATGATGAACTGTGTGAGCTCGGTCATCGTGCTCGAGTTCGACGGAGGGCACAAGACCAATCACGAAACGGCCGTGCACATGCCGAACGACCTACGCCTGCGGTTTTCAGCGCATAAGTTTCCATATTCAGAAAAACCGCTATGTCCGCAGATATTGAGCGACGCAGTCATTACCGTCGACGATGACTGTGTCCTACAAGAGCCATTACTACAGTCGCTCTACTCGCGCCTTTTAAGCGACCCGACGGCGTTGCATGGCATCGAAGGTCGAAACGTCATACGAGGCGAGTACATGCCGTACGATCGTCCGAAGGTCAAGCCGGGCGGCGTCGAAGTCTATATGCTTCTTACGTGGTGTGCCATGGCTAAAACATCGCGGATGAAAGAAGTCGAGCAAGAATTCAGAGCAAATTATTTTGATTACTCCAAACGGCTAAACGGCGAGGACATCGCAATCTCGCGCATCTTCAGGAAATGCGTCATGCACGAGTTCGGGTGGGTGACCTTCCAAAGAAAACCGATAATGAACACGCACATTCGCTTCATGACAAACGAGTTCTCTCTCTCGAGTAGAAAGGACTTCTTAAAGGACAGACAGGAAGTTGTCGAGCGATTCAAAGCAGTTAACCTTACAGCTTTGCATTCGGCGCCAATGCACGCGCTATCAAAAGACCCGCACATGGCATACGTCCTTGCAAAAAACCGCCACGCAATCACAATCGTTTTGGCGCTTACGATTGTTGTGGTGTGCGTATTTATGGTACGTCAGGTGCGCCTGCACTATTATTGCTGAAATTGGCATTTCGCTTTATTTTTTTGCCGCATTCGTTTAGATAGATCCAGCCGCTCTGGCATGGAGTCAGACTGTACTCCAAGTGCCCTTTCCAGTAAGGTCGCAACTTCTCTGGAAAGTCCAAAGGACAGACCCTGGGCACTAGGTGGACGATGTTCCCCCGCTCTACCTCATTCGTGATATGTAAATAGGAAGGGTTCATTGAAGGGTTCATTGAAGGGTTCATTGTTTTGCATTTTTAATTTTCGTGCCTGGCGACGCCAGATAAGGTTCCTGTACTGTTTTAAGGGTTTTTTTATGTACTGTTTTCAGTAATGGAACGATGAAACAGCACAGGAATGTCGATGCCTATCGCCTGGGGGATGTCTTTTACCACGAGTGGGAAGAAGTAGATCGATCGACGAGAAACTTACACAAAAACACTATAGCGGAACGTTATTTGAAGCACCGGTCACACAAAGCAGATTTTGTCGCTCTTGACCAAGTCGTGACCGAAACCTGTCATGATGTACCGGCGGTTGATATTGCTATGCATCTACGACTTGGTGATGTCACCTGCGACAAGATACAACAGGCCAAAACACGCTTCCCCCCCGAAGCACAGCAGCTTGCGACCTTGGCCAGTCAACTTGGCGCCAATCGCAACGGTGGGCGAGAAATAACTATTTTCCACGGCGAACACACGCCAAACTGCAAGAAAACTACAGATGCTTATATCGAAAACCTCGCCCAAACAATGCACAAGAACGAAGTTAAGTTCACATGGGCTGAGCCGGCTCACGCCGATGCGCATTTGTGTCAAATGATTGGTGCGAATACGTTCGTGCAGGGGAAAGGCGGTTACTCCACTATTATTGGTAACCTGCGTGATAAACACGGCCAGGAGACCATTCGCGAACACGGAATTTATGAGTACAAATCAGTACCGGGTGGTGGTGGCACATTATAGTTTTGCAATTTGTGTGCCATGCAACTCCTTGTCGAATTGTGCGAAAGAATAAACCAGAATTGCAGATGCGATGTTTTGCTAAGTGCACTGCCAGGGCATACTACTTATGTTTTTTAAGAGCGCAGGGCAGTGCGTTTTCACATAGGATCTAACTCACCCCGCCGCCCTGTGCAGCCTCACTCATGATTGCCCGTCCCGCCAAGATCGCCCGCCCCGCCAAGACTACACGCATCGGGCATTTAGCGATCCTGGTGCTCAAAATCGTACAGAGAATTAATTAATTTACTTTCTGCCGAGATCATGGTTAAGAGCAAGAAGCAAAGTGCTTTAGAGCGCATCAAACCGCTTGTTCGCTTGCTGCACAAAGACCTTGGTGTCGGGCGACAAGCGAAGAAGAACAAAAAAAAGAATGAAAAAGTGACCAAGAAGGCGGCAATCGATCCGATCAAGCGCGCGGCCAATCTTGCAAAACACGGGAACGACTGCGCACTTGAGTCGAACGTCCTGAACGAGATGGTCGCACTGGAGTCGAAAATCGTGCGCGCACCGGACGGGGCACTCGAAGACTGTCTCTACCCAAAGGGCGACGCCGGCCGGTACGTGCCGATCCAGCTCAAGACAACGGCCTCTCTGCAAGCCAACGGTGCGTATTATTTTCAACAAACCGGGAACGGCACAAACCGGAACGGCGGCGTCCGCGAGCCGATCAAGTACAAGGACATCCTGCTCGTGGGTGTGGTCGTCGTCGCCGAGCATCGGTACTGGTGGATTTTCAAGAACGTCGAGGCAACTTGCGTCCCCGTGCGCATCGGTTGCGACAAAGGCAGCATAACAACACTTGCTCGTGGCGAGGGTTTGGCGTCGCTCTTAACGACGATTCAAACGAACGACTTTGGTTTCTTGCCGTTGATCGGCGTTTGCGACATCCACATCACCTCTGAGGATACCAAGAAAGAGCACCGGCTTGCGTACCTGATCCGCCAGAACCTTCCAGGGTCGTACGTGCGGCCTGAGACACAGAACGATGTTGTCGACGACCTTGTGGCCTACTCCGACGACAACGACAAAGATGATCACAAGCAGCACCACTCCCGAGTCCAGAACAAGACCTGCTACATACACGGCACAAAGCCGGGCGTGTATTGCCCCCACATCCACAAGAGGGCCGGGACGGTGAACGGTGTGCAAACCAAGGCTCCGTACGGAGCCGACGACAACGACTTCTACGTCTTTGGTTGCATCTGCGAAGCCGCGGTGTTTCTGTGGCGCATTGACAACGCCACGATGATCAAGCAAGAGCGTGTGGGCAACGGCGACGCAAAACCAAGCCTTTACCTTCACGTCCCGGACGACGTGCAAGTCCTTGAAGAAGGCGAGCCGACGCACCTTAGAGTCTTCCGAAAAGACACGACCGCGTGGACAAGAGAACACTTTGTGGGCCGGTTCCCAATCACCAATGCGCAGCGCATCGCCCTGGCCAATGGCACCTACCTCGAAACGCTAATCTGAGCTAATGCACAGTCACTGCGCGTTGCGCGTCCTTTGTAGCGATTACAACAACTTTGCCGTCAATTTTTAGCTCTTCGTTGATTACACAAAGCGGGCCCACGCGTCTGAGCTGCGCCGCGTTCTTTGCTACACGCGGCGCATACCATTGTATTCGTTCCGCAACGTCTGTAATGGCGAATATAAGGCGAAGGCGTTGCCGTGCCAATGGTTGATCGAGGATCTTCGTGCATTTTCGGATCTTCTTCTGGGCAGTCATGCTAGCCTTACGTTCGACTGGCCTAATCTACGTGGATTTGCGGATACTGGCACAGCGCGCGTCTGCCGCATGCAATTCCAGCCCAACGTACCGCTCATCTGGAGAACTGGTCCACGTTCTTGGATACTCGTCGACAGGATCGATGATGAGTTTTATAGTCTTGGTAAAAAAGCCATAACTGCGCGATCTAACGACTGGCTCCGATATTACCAGTGCGGTTATCGCGCTGTCGCCCTTGTCGACGATATCTCTTGTACTCCGTTCGATATGCACATCAGGCCGCAATTTGGAGAGGGCCGCAACACTTATGCCGAGTGGTTGTGTAACTACTAGCAGCTTCTAATTTGCGCTTTTATACCTACGGCCACGCAACAAGCGTTTTCACATTATTTGCGGCACTTCGGTTACTCGCCAACCTCCGCACTAATTAGCCCGGCCTCGACCGCACGCTTCAACATCGCTTTCCTACTTCCTTTCGCCGAGAGGCCCGCATTGAGCAGGCGCTTCTCAAGATCTTTTTTCGATGGCGGCGGAATTGTCATCAGCAGGTCGACGAGACTCTTTTTAGACCATAATCTGATCTCGTTCATCTTCTTTTGCTTCAGTAAGCACACACTGATTTGCAGCTGCCTTTTCGGGAGACTTTCGAAGCTAGATCGCGTTTCTTTAAGCACCTTGTCGCTAGCGTTTGTCAGTTCTTTAAGCATTTTTAGAATGTCCTCCTGCTCTTTTTCTGCAATCGCTCTCAGGTTATTGATTTCCTGTTGTTTCTTGTCCAAATCTTCGCTCAGGCCATCTACGGCTTGCTTGGCCCCTCGGCCAAGCTTATCTTCCGTGCGTCGATAGGCATGTCCTGGAAAGATGCGTTTGCACACGTAATCGATTAGTCTTGGCACCATCTTTAAGAATAGAAAAAACATATCCAAAACCTTCGCAATAAGCCACTTGCTAATGGCAACCCATTCTCGAACCAGGCCGCCCATACCAATGATTGTCGCGCCAGACACAACCATAAGCTTTTGCACAGAAGAGATAGTCACATCCAACGTTTCCCCATAAAACAGCGATTTCTTTGTTCCCAGCGAATCTGAAAACAATTTATTCAGCTGATGCGAAAACTGTTGCAATAAGAACACGGCAGCCGGGAATAATTCCATGTCTTGTGTCATCACCGTGATAAAAGCGTTGGCCTTGAACAATATTTTTCCCCGCCCAACAATATACCCGATTGCGTTACGGAGTCGGGTATATTCTACTACCTCTGTGTTGCTATTTTTTATGGGTCTACGCACATGCAGTTGTTGGAATACGTTCCCGTTCTCACCTTCTGCGCCGCAGAAGGTGGTGTCGCTCGACGCGCAGAAGTAGTTCTTTTTGATGTACTCAATCATGCCGTCGGTTATAATCGTTTGGCCGCGTCTTTGTTTGCCGTAAATGATGTCCGCGTACATACAAATTCTAATGAGCGAAGCGAGCGATAGCTCTGTGCACGGCTTTCGCCTTCGCTTTCCTAACCCTTTGCCCCCTTTTTTTATCCATTCCCTATCTTCGTCTATCTGCTTTTTACTCGAGAGAGGACCGAACTCCGAATTGAAATACGCATATGGTCTGTTCGGTTCTTCTCGCACTGTGCTGGCGTAGGGAATTTTTCCCAAATTGCCTACCTGTTTTTCTGCTGCCTCAAATGGTACAGCCGGATCGAATTGGTTAAGATAGTGCAAAGTCTGCCCACTGGCAACAACAACGCTACCCATTGCGTAGAGCAATGATGCTTTTAACAAGATAGCAGTGAACATGCTGGTCACTCCGAGAGCAGCGATAGAGAGTGCACCGAAGAAAACGCCAAGCCTACCAATTACGTTTCCCTTCCTCCCAACAGTTTTTGTTATGAATTTATACGAATCTGGGAATATGGATAATTTGTTTGTTAGCGATTCTAACGCTTTTTCTGTATACTGCTGCACGTAATAGGTCAAGCCCGCATACTTTGTGATCATATTCCTAGAACTTGGAAAGCTCAAAATATATTTTTGAAAGAAAGGAGACTGCCTAGCAAGCCAGCCTGGTGCGCAAAATTTTTCCGTAAATCCAAGAGCTTCGATATCGACACTGTAGTAGATGCAGGCTTTGTTGAAGCACCAGAATGCCGTTATCGCATCGTCAACGTGAAAGGTGAAAGGCGAAAACCCTGGTTTGAAGGCATAGTCGTTCGGGCATGCGTAGAAGCACGCACCCTGCACGAACATGTTTGTGACCAATCGACACGCATTGTCTTCGTACGACATATTTGGATCGGAATAGTAGTTTTCAAAACTTTGTCGATCTACTTCGACCTCTCCGCTTTCAGCATTGTGTACGATGCCGATAGCTTCTTGCTTTTTCAGGCTCAGTCTCGTCTTTCCATTCCAGTTTGGCGATTTCGCCGTATTCTCAACACTGTAGACGTAAAACTCCTCCTCAATCGTTTCGCAGTTTGGTGAGGGTTTAAACTTTAAACTTTGTTCATATTCATATATCGCTCTTTTCTTTGTTTCATTGAACGGACGGAAAAGCTTATCTATCTTGACTGTCGTTTTTAAGCCCAACCGGGCCGCCTCTTTGGTCGCACTCATTGATTCTTTGAGCTTCGTTTTAACTGAACTAACACTCGCTATTAAACTTGCGGAAATTGGATTTGCGTTTTCCTTTAACTTCTTGACACCAATCTGTACCCCCCACATCACGAGTTTACCGAATGCGTATATGCTAATAATTATGGCTGTCGTGTACAGCAGCATTCCGTAGCTGCACGTCAAGTCGGACTTATCGGCCGTCGGGCCAATCGCCTCGCCAATCGCCTCCAGCATCATCATGATTCCGCCGCCCTTTAGATCTTTATCCAGATCTTGATCAATATCTTGATACGCCGTATCTCCAAAAAGCATTATTTGTTTGTTAGGAAGAAACAAAAAAGGCAATCTCTGTTAAAGACTAAATACAAAAAACGGCGATATTATAAGGACGATGGTGTTTGTATACGATCGCACTGGTACGACAGCTCCGTCGTTTCGTTTGCCAAAGTGTATTTTTTATTGTTGCGCCGAATCAAAGCAATGCAAACGCCAAACTCTGAAAACTTATACGAGGGTAGCCTTTTTGCGAGCGCCGACAAGGTCCGAGAGGACGCCGGAGAGCGGGGCGAAGTCCTCGAGGCACCAGCGCCCGAACTCTTCTACAAGATGGGCGCGTCGGAAGGTCAACCGTCTCCTGAAATTGTCGAGATGGAGGCGCTTGCGCGCCTGACCATGCAGATGTACGATCGCCTGCGCGAGAAACAGCCCGCACTCTCTGACGACGAGATCCGTGAGCGAATGCTGCCAATGCCATGTGGTAAGCTCGCAGGCATCAACGAGACGCTGTACGCGTTCTGCACAAGTCGAGAGCGCGTCCACATGAGGGAGAAGTTCATTTTAACGATGCTGGTCCGCGCCCGTCTTGAGTCTGGAGACATCACGCCCAATCAGGCCAAACTCTTGTTGTCGGACTTGATGGGCATGAACGTGTCCGCACGGGCACGCCTCAAAGATGCGCTAGCGGCAGAGAACCTGAGCAGTTCCGGCGAAACGAAGACGCCGCCGCACTTCTGAGATTTCAATCATGACGTGCGTCTCATGAGCCCCATGTGCCCTGACAGGACATATGAATCGGGGTATATGAATTCAAATTGATGTTTATTCATGCAAGCCATGGAGCAGCGGAAGATGACGGACTTCTTGCGCCCGACGAAGCGGCTCAAGACCGTCTTGGCCCCGGCGGTCTTGACGCTTGCGATCGTCTACGAGTGGATCTTCACACCGTCTTTCGACCACGTGCTGAAGGGCATCCGCTACATTGGCCAAACCATCCAAGATTTGGACGCTCGAACGCG